>JACCDW010245055.1_pt1 | contig 49676 bp, 48 predicted proteins | sample 7449781 | NCBI WGS metagenome assembly JACCDW01 (sample SAMN15323449, study PRJNA562643) | freshwater metagenome | isolation source: river surface water | place: USA:Blue River Watershed | collected 2017-08-18
AAGTTTAAAATAAGATGTATATACCTTTTCAAGAGATGCCAGGGCAAGCCCGCATCTGGGTCTATCAGGCCTCTCGTCGTTTGCAAGCACAGGAACTCGAGCATATTAAGCAAAGCTTATCTCAATCATGCCAAACTTGGGAAGCGCACGGCGCTCCTTTGCAAGCTTCATTCGAAATAAAATATAATCAACTCATCCTTGTTGCCGTTAATGAGGGGATGAATGCCGCATCAGGATGTTCCATTGATGCATCTACGCGTTGGTTTAAATCCTTTGGTGAGGACTTTATGATGGATTTTTTCAATCGGGATGTGGCAGTCGTGCGGGATGAACAGCTTCACCTACTTGCTTTGGGTCAATTGAAGGCTGCCGTACAAACGGGGGAATTAAAACCCACGGATCAAATCATAACTCCTCTTTTACAAACGGTGCAGCAATACAGAGACACCTGGTTAAGTAAGGCTGAGGATTCGTATTTAAAGCGTTATTTCTAGTATGGCTGAGGACTTATTAATCCCTACGGGCTCGCGTGAAGCGAAATATGAAGCCCTTTTTCCCCAGATTCAGGGACTTGTGGCCGGCGAAAATGATCTGACGGCTAATTTGGCTAATATCGCAGCTGCAATTAAAGAAGTCTTCGGGTTCTTTTGGGTGGGATTTTATCTGGTCAAAGACAATCAATTAGTCCTTGGGCCCTTTCAAGGACCTGTCGCTTGTACTCGAATTCCTTTTCATAAGGGTGTATGTGGACATGCCTATTCGACAGGGGAGACTGTAATCGTACCCGATGTAGAAGCATTTCCAGGACATATCGCCTGTGCGTCTGCTTCCAAATCTGAGATTGTCCTTCCCGTGAAAAATCAGGCTGGAGCTGTCCAAATGGTGTTGGATGTAGATTCAGATTTGCTCAATGACTTTTCAGCAGTTGACCAAAGAGGACTCGAAAAAATACTGGGATTAATTAATGAAGCTTGGCAATAATGGTTTCGCTGCCAACGGGTTTGTCTCCGATATTCACACAAATTTCAGCATCTAAAGGCAAATAGATATCGATGCGGCTACCGAATTTAATGAAGCCAAATTCTTGCCCTTGGGTAACGACGTCACCTTCTTTGACATACCAACAAATACGCTTAGCTAAGGCTCCGGCAATTTGACGGAACAAGACTTCCGTACCATTCTCATGCTTTACGACACATGTGGTGCGCTCATTTTCCGTACTTGATTTTGGGTGCCATGCAACCAAATATTTACCAGGATGATACTTGAAATAAGTGACAATGCCCGAAATGGGGTTGAAATTTACGTGAACGTTGATCGGGGACATGAAGATCGAAACTTGCTTTCTTTTCCCCTTGAAATACTCGGGTTCTTCCACCTCTTCAATGACAACAACCTTTCCATCTGCCGGCGCAATGACGTGATTTGGATTGATTTCTGTGTGACGCTTAGGTACACGGAAGAATTGAAGGATAATTAGAAAAAAGATCGAAGTAACGATGACAACACCTTCGCGCAAATAAACTTGCTCGGGGAAAAAATAGGCAACAAGCCCATTAATCACTAAAACGATAAGTAATGAACTGATTAATAATGATTTGCCTTCCCGGTGTAAAGTCATATATCGAATGGTTTTGTCCTATTGATGCAAGCTAAAAAACAAAATTACTATATTTTTTGCCCCGTTAGCTATTCAATATTCAATTTTTGCATAAAATATTGCACATTTGCTTCGTTGATCTTCTCATGCATGCGCTATCGTTTAATACTTTTCATTCTGTTTTTCGTTATTTATGGCGTTTTGCCTTCTCAAGCACAAGTGTTTTCATGGCGCGAACCCAACCAAAAGACCTGTTATAAAATTGATTTTGTCTCGAAGGAGTTGTTTGCCTCCGATGACCAAGGAATTTGGAAATCACGAGGACTCATGGAGTTTCATGATGTGGTACTCACAGATATTTTTTCTCGTACCGAAGGCCTGAATCCTTTTCATGTCGATGGGGATCCTGGGACTTACCTTAGCTTAGAATGTACAGGGCAGGTGTATTATTTTGACGTAAATAAGCACTCCTTGACCCGTCTTGATCATACATTTTTTCGGGGGGCCAACTGTCTAGCAGCTCAATTTTCCAGAAAGGGACAGTTTTATAGTTTTGGTGGGTATGGGTTTTGGCAATCCACGAATATTTTAACTAAATACAATGCCAAGGCTCAAGAATGGACGCATATAAATGCTCCAGGGGACTTGCCGAAATCGATCAATAAATATATGAGTGGGTATAATAAAGCAGAAGACCTATTTTTTGCTTTAGGTTCCCGTCGGATAAACCAAAGCGAATCGTCGGAAATATTGGACATGGATTTCGGTTTATTTCAATTTGATTTTACTAGCTCGAAATTCAAACGATTAGGGGAAATACATGAGCCCATTCTTCGTGAACTTTTGCATACTGAGCGAAATAGTGAAATACTCAATGTTGGGCATTATATGGTTATACTACCTTATAAATTTATACCCGGGTATACATACGAAGTATTATATATTCTCGACTTAAAGGAACCCTACCAGGCGTATATCTGGGAAAATCCAACCCGCATACAAATCCAAAAACGGTCAGAAGTGGAACTGACGCCTATTAATTTCTATTCAATTGACGAAACGATTTATTTTCCTCAAATGGGCCAAACTTTTCCATATGGGAAAGTGGAGATTACTGCTATAAAAATTCAAGATATGATCCGCGAAAGCAAATCATTAGGGTCTATCATGGAAAAACCCTGGACAGATAGCTTGCAAGAAGTAGGGATATTATTAGGCGTATTTATCCTGATGGTGCTTGGGGCACGTTTTATACTTCAACGGAAGCAAAAACGGAAAAGAAAACAAATGGGTGTTTTGCTTGAGGAAAACGAAAAGTTATTTTTGGAATTTATGATCTTGAACTATCCGAAAGGCTATGTTTCAGGCCATCAAATCATCGCCTTCTTTGGTAAACATAAAGCTAGCCCCGAATCGCAACGGCAATTCAGGGCTAAATTAATTGATGGCTTTACCAAAGGACTAGGGGTTATTTTCCCAGGTATCGAGGTGTTGGATATACGTGCTGACCAACAAGATCAGCGGATGTTAACTTACCGACTAACCGAAACGATTTACCACGAGTTGAAAAAATTATAGGTTCTTCTCTAAGAAATTCGTCAACATGTTGTACAAGTGCAAGCGGGTATTCCCTCCAGAAATTCCATGGTTTCGATTTGGATAATAAAAGGTTTGGAATTGCTTGTTTGCCTTAATCAAGGCATCCTCTAATGCAACAGCATTTTGGAAATGCACATTGTCATCCCCCGTACCATGTACCAGCAATAGGTTTCCCTTTAATTTATTTACATGGAAAACAGGCGAATTTTCATCATAACCTGTTGGATTTTCTTGTGGGGTCCGCTGGTATCTTTCCGTATAAATCGAATCGTAAAAACGCCAGTTGGTCACCGGAGCAACCGAAATAGCTGCCTTGAATACATCCGCTCCTTGCATGAGGCAGTTGGCCGACATGAATCCTCCATAACTCCAGCCCCAAATTCCCATGCGACTCGCATCCACATAAGGGAGCTTGCCAATGAATTTGGCAGCGAATATTTGATCTTGCACTTCGATACGTCCTAGGTTTTGGTAAGTGATCTTTTTGAAGGCCACACCCCGCCCGCCCGTTCCGCGGTTATCTACGCAATAAATTATATAGCCTTTTTTCAAGAGCATTTGATACCAGTAAAAATCTGCTCCAGGATACGAATCCAATACTTGTTGGCTTCCTGGTCCACCATATACATGCATTAAAACGGGATATTTTTTATTCGGATCAAAGTTGGCTGGCTTAATCCAATACGCATTTAAGTGATCTCCGTTCGCCAAAGGAATTTCGAAGAATTCACGCGGGGAAATTTGGTATTCTCCTATTTGCGCTTGTAGTTTTTGATTATCTTCTAATACCCGTACGATGCCTTTACTCGTACTAATGAGTGTTATACTCAGCGGTTTTTTCGCCGAACTATGGTTCAAGACATAATAAGAGAAGTCTGGACTAAAGTTTGCCGTATTCGTTCCCGAGAAAGTTGATAAGGCCTTTTTACCCGTACCATCTAATTTAATGGAATAGACTTGCCGGCCGATCGGACTCAACTCTGTCGAATTAAAGTAGAGGGTTTTCGTTTTTTCTTGATAGCCATATAAATCATCCACTTCCCAGTTGCCTGATGTGATGGCTGTGAATTTTCCTGTAGCAATTTCGCCCACATATAAATGCTTAAAACCACTGCGTTCCGAGCTGAAAATAAACGATTTTCCATCATTTAAATAGGTGATGTCATTGCCCACGGCCTCAATTTCAATGGAAGTTTCGGCACGCTCCTCATAGATTAAGCTCGTCATCGCCTTGCTGATGCTATGATGCAATAATTCCATGTGGTTTTGCAAGCGATTTAGGCGGATAAATCCAACGACATCTGGATTTTTTGTCCATTTTAATCGAGGGATATATTGGTTTTTTTCGGACCCTACTTGAATTGCTTGTATTTTATTGTTGTCTAATAAAGCAATGGAAAGGCTTACGATGGAATTGGCCTCACCAGCCTTTGGATATTTATAGCGGTAATCTTTGGGATACAAATCCCCCCACATTTGCATGTTGTATTCAGGAACTTGACTCTCATCGAAGGTGTAAAATGCAATTTTTTTGCTGTCGGGAGACCAAGCAAATGCTTTCGCAAATGAGAATTCTTCTTCGTAAACCCAGTCACATGCACCGTTAATGATGTGATTAAATTTTCCATTACTAGTAACAGCTGTTTCTTTTCCTGAAGCAAGGTCGGTCCAAAAAAGATTGTTGTCACGAACAAATGCTACACGCTTTCCGTCTGGAGATAGGGTTGCATGCATTTGTTTGCCTCCTTGCGATAGCAGTTGCAGGGAATTGTTGCCGCGAGTGAAAATATAATTCGTTTCTTTTGAGCTTCTGCGGTACATGGCTTCAGATGCTGTTCCAATTAATATTGATTGTTCGTCGGCAGATAAAGAAAATTGCTGCACATGAATTGTGCCGCCAGTTATGGTTTTGTGAATCGATTCATCAAAAAGAGTTTCGGACTTGCTTGGGTCCAAAATATTGTATTTGATTATTTTTCCTTCTTTGAGTTCCAAATAGGATTGTCCATCTTGAGACCAGTTCAGGTTTTGAATACTTTTTTGTCGGAAAGTGGACTTAGACCAAATGTCTTCTAATGTAATGTCTTTTTGTGCAAAAGTGGCTGGAGCGCCCATCAATAGGACTCCTACTAGTAGGTGTTTGATTTTCATTTTGTTGAAGTAGGTTAATCTTGAAATATGACAATGGGGTCCGTTTCAACCACATTGCTGGTTTGTAATGCGTTGTCTCGGATATAAATTTGAAATTTTAGGGTGTCGTTTTTTTCTGTAAATAGAGGGGAGTAACCTTTGTAGAAGGCATATACAAATTGCGTTGAATAATCAACGGTTCCTTCGATAGGTCCAGGTTTTTGGTCGGCCTTGAATTTGAAATTCATGAGTCCTCCGAGGCTTGGGCTAAAGGTGACAGGTACGAATTTGCCATTTTTTTGAAGCAGCACATTGACTTCGAAATTGCGAAAGTCTTTGTATTTGCTTGGGTTTGCTTTCAGGTCTGCTTGTGTGATTCCTAGGTCTCCATCGCCATCTTGAAAGTGGATGGACATCACGACGGAGTCAATTTTGGCTTTTCCTCCGAATCCATCGTTACTGATTTTTGTAATTTTTTGAATTTGGCTGAAACGAATGGATGGCGTAAGGCTCCATTGAGGTTCTTTCAGACAGGAAAGAAGTCCTGCCATGCATACCATACTGAATAAAATACCTAAGCCCCATTTCATAATTCGTAAAGTTAATGAATTGGTTTAATTTTGTATGATTATTGATAAAAAGCCATGATGAACGAGTCGAAAATGTGGGAACCTTGGCGTATAGAACTGAAAAATAAAGTTCTAGCGATGAGGGATGCTGATTTTGAATCGATTGCCTTGGACATGTTTCGTTTTACTTGGACCTTCAATCCGCTGTATCGGCAATATGTCGATCTATTACAAGTGGATGTTCAGGCCGTCAAGGACCTGAAGAGTATCCCTTTTTTGCCAATCGAATTGTTCAAAAACCACCGCGTTCAAACGGGCAATGCTCCCGTTTTATTTGACTTTGAGAGTTCGGGCACGACAGGTCAAACCCCATCCAAACACCCAGTTTGTGACCCGGGATTTTATCAAAAACAATCCAAGCGCATTTTTGAGGAACAATATGGCCCCTTAACGGATTATCATATTTTCGCTTTATTGCCTTCCTATTTAGAAAGAAGTACGTCTTCTCTCGTGTTTATGATGGATCATTTTATCAAGGAATCTGGCTCGCCGATTTCCGGTTTCTTTCTGAATCAATACGAGGACTTGGTTGTCCAAATTAAAAAGGCCCTCGGATCGGATCGTAAAATTTGGGTGATGGGCGTGACTTTTGGTTTATTGGATTGGGTGGATTCTGGGCAAGATTTCTCGTTTTGGAAAGAGGCTGTGGATGCAGGCCGATTGATTGTCATGGAGACCGGGGGGATGAAGGGGCGCCGCGAGGAATGGATTCGTGAACGCGTACATGAATTTCTTAAATCGTCCATGGGGCTAAGCCAAATCGCGTCTGAATATGGAATGACTGAATTATTTTCTCAAGCTTATGCGGAAGCAAATGGAGTTTTTACGCCAGGCGTTTCCATGCGTGTACAATTGCGCGAGGTGACGGATCCTTTCGCGAAAGTGACACAGCCGGGTCGTGTGGGTGGGATTCAAATCATCGACCTTGCGAATATTGATTCATGTCCTTTCATTGAGACGAGAGATCTGGGTTCCCTGGACGAAGATGGAATTCGGTTTAACGTATTAGGCCGATTTGATAATTCGGAAATCCGGGGTTGCAACTTGATGGTCGATCAAGGGTGGGGAACGAGCCAGGCAGAGCCGTCCGTGTAAAATTCATTTTTCCAAATAGGGACCTCTTTTTTTAAGGTGTCAATCAACCATTCGCAGGCATTAAATGCCTCCGCTCGATGGACAGAACAAACTCCGATGATCACCGCAATGTCCCCGATTTCCAGTTGGCCCGTCCGATGGGACACACTGATTTTTTGAATAGGCCACTTTTCAGCCGCCTCGTTTGCGATGCGTTCCATTTGTTTTTTTGCCATGGCAGAATAGGCCTCCATGGTCAAATGCTCAACGTCCTTATTTTGGTTTTTATTTCGAATGGTTCCCACAAATAGACAAATTCCACCTGCTTCCGGATCTTGCAGATATTCATAAGTCTGGTCGATGGACAGGGCCGTTTCGCTTAGAAGGATTTGATGTGTCATTTGCGTGTATAGGTGACGTAACTAAATTGATAGGCATTATTCTCGTCAGTCATACCGCGTTCTTTTTCACTTATGTCCCATTGATCTGTTGAAATTTCAGGGAAATAGGCATCGCCTTCGAAAATGTCGTGTAACTGGGTAACTAATATTTGGTCGGCTAAAGGCAAACTTAAGGCATAGATCTCTGCTCCTCCTACAATGAAAATGTCTTCTCGGGTAATCGATTTTGCTTTTAATATCGCCTCCTCCACAGAATGGGCAATGATGGCTCCTTCGATTTGTAGATCAGCTTGCCGACTAATCACAATCGTTGTGCGATTTGGAAGGGGTTTGCCGATGGACTCAAATGTTTTGCGGCCCATGATGATGACATGGCCCGTCGTCAAGGCTTTGAAACGCTTCAAGTCGGCAGGTAAATGCCAAATCAACGTATTGTTTTTTCCAATTACCCGATTTTCATCGAATGCCACTAAGATTTTTAGCACGATTTTAGGTTTTAATTGTCAAAAATAAGGGATTTTTTGGCTGTATGGTCTATGAGAATTTTATTTTCAAAAACGCTTCACTTTTCGGGCGTAAAGCCCTAATTTTGTACAATTTTTGAGCCTAGTGTTAAGGTCTCGCAAATTGCTAATCATTATCCTTAAAATTATACCATCTCGTGCCTAAAGATTCCTCGATTAAATCCGTCCTCATTATTGGTTCTGGTCCCATTGTTATTGGTCAAGCCTGTGAATTTGATTATTCTGGTTCTCAAGCCGCTCGTTCCTTGCGGGAAGAGGGGATTGAAGTAATCTTAATTAATTCAAATCCGGCGACAATCATGACTGATCCGATGAATGCGGATCATGTGTATTTGAAACCATTAGAGAAGGCCTCGATTGTTCATATTTTAGAAAATCATAAGATTGATGCGGTATTGCCTACCATGGGAGGTCAAACAGCATTGAACTTGGCGATCGATTGCGATGCGGCAGGGATTTGGGAAAAATACGGTGTACGGATTATCGGAGTAGATATTGCTGCAATCGAGACGACGGAGGATCGCGAGAAGTTTCGTTTGAAGATGTTGGAGATTGGAGTGGGCGTTTGTAAGGGTCGCACGGCCCGTTCATTCCTAGAAGGAAAAGAGATTGCACAGGAGACAGGTTTCCCCTTGGTTATTCGACCTTCGTTTACTTTAGGAGGAACAGGTGGTGGATTTGTGAATGATCCTAAAGATTTTGATGCGGCTTTAAACAAAGGTTTGCATGCTTCACCGACGCACGAAGTACTTGTCGAGCAATCCATCATGGGTTGGAAGGAGTATGAATTAGAATTATTGCGTGATAATTTAGGGAATGTCATTATTATTTGTTCGATTGAGAACTTTGATCCGATGGGAATTCACACGGGGGATTCCATTACGGTGGCTCCTGCGATGACTTTGCCTGACACTATTTACCAGCGCATGCGTGACATGGCCATCAATATGATGAATGCCATTGGTCAATTTGCAGGTGGCTGTAATGTTCAATTCTCGTTGAATCCGGATACGGATGAGATCATCGCGATTGAAATTAATCCACGTGTTTCGCGTTCTTCTGCCTTAGCGTCCAAAGCAACGGGTTACCCCATTGCGAAGATTGCAGCGAAAATGGCGATTGGATATAATTTAGATGAATTAACAAATGCGATTACGGGAACCACATCGGCCTATTTTGAGCCGGCATTGGATTATGTAATTGTGAAAGTTCCGCGTTGGAATTTTGATAAATTTAAGGGCTCTGATCGCACCTTGGGACTTCAAATGAAGTCGGTGGGTGAGACCATGGGTATCGGTCGGAATTTCCAAGAAGCACTTCAAAAAGCGTGTCAATCCCTCGAGATTAAGCGGAATGGAATGGGTGCGGATGGCAAGGAATTACGCGATCAAGATGCGATTATGTATTCGTTGGCGAATCCTTCTTGGAATCGTTTATTCCATATTTACGATGCCTTTAAGATGGGTATTTCGTTTAAGACAATCCAACAAGCGACGAAGATTGACAAATGGTTCTTGAATCAAATCGAGGATTTAGTGCGTGTAGAACGAGAAATAGAAAAATATACAATTTCAACTATTCCCAAAGAGCTATTGGAGGAGGCGAAGCACAAAGGTTTTGCGGATCGCCAAATTGCGCATACGCTTCGTTGCCTAGAATCTGAGGTTTATGACAAGCGTAATGCGATGGGAATCAAACGTATTTATAAATGTGTAGATACCTGTGCGGCAGAATTTGAGGCAAAGACACCGTATTATTACTCGACTTTCGGTCAGGTAGGAACGGATGTGTTGGATAATGAATCGCAGGTTACGCCGAAGAAAAAGGTTGTTGTCTTGGGATCAGGTCCAAACCGAATTGGTCAGGGAATTGAGTTTGATTACTCGTGTGTGCACGGGGTTTTGGCGGCGAAGGAAGCGGGTTATGAGACGATTATGATCAATTCGAATCCAGAGACGGTATCCACCGACTTTGATATTGCCGATAAATTATACTTTGAACCCGTATTCTGGGAGCATGTGTATGACATCATTCAGCATGAAAAACCCGAAGGAGTTATCGTACAATTAGGAGGCCAAACGGCTTTGAAGTTGGCCGAAAAATTGTCAAAATACGGCATTAAAATCATTGGTACTTCTTATGAAGCCTTGGATTTAGCCGAAGATCGTGGCGCATTCTCAAGCTTGTTGAAGGATTTAAAGATTCCTTATCCAAAATTTGGGGTTTGCGAAGATGCGGATAATGCCGTGGCACTTGGACGTGAATTGGGTTATCCTTTGTTGGTTCGTCCTTCTTATGTTTTGGGAGGTCAATCGATGAAGATTGTAATCAATGAGCAAGAATTAGAACAACACGTGGTGGATATTTTACGCGATATTCCGGGCAATAAAATCTTATTGGATCATTTCTTAGAGAATGCGATCGAAGCGGAGGCGGATGCGATTTGCGATGGGGAAGATGTGTACATCATTGGTATGATGGAGCATATAGAGCCAGCAGGTATTCACTCGGGAGATTCACATTCTGTATTGCCTCCATTTGATTTGTCAGACAATGTGATCAAGCAAATCGAAGACCACACACGTAAGATTGCGGTGGCATTGAAAACCAAAGGCTTATTAAATATTCAGTTTGCCGTCAAAGAAGAGGTGGTTTATATCATCGAGGCGAATCCGCGGGCATCTCGTACGGTTCCATTTATTTGCAAGGCCTATCAGGAACCTTATGTGAATTATGCGACGAAGGTGATGTTAGGAGATAAGAAAGTGAAGGATTTCAATTTCCAACCGGTTAAAAAAGGATACGCAATTAAAATCCCTGTATTTTCTTTCAGTAAATTTCCGAATGTGAACATGGAATTGGGACCTGAAATGAAGTCGACCGGTGAAGCTATTTACTTCATAGATGATCTGAAAGACGATTTCTTCCGTAAGGTTTATGGGGAACGAAATTTATATCTAAGTCGGTAAAAGAACATGTTAAAGGTATTAGGCTTAATTTTTCTATTTTATTACATCATTTGGCCCTTAATCAAGTTTTTGATGAAGGGTTATGTGATTACGCAGGTGCATAGAAAGATGTCTGAACAGGATATCCGCAATCAGCAAAAGCCAAATGCCCGGAAAGAAGGAACCATCGATGTCGATTATGTTCCACCTAAGCAGAAGGCCAAGTCTGATTCGGTTGAAGGGGATTATGTTCCTTATGAAGAAGTAAAAGAGTAACATGGTGAAAAACATTCTTTTGTATTTCTTATTGGCTTTTTGTCTCCTATCGAAAGACGGGATAACCTTGATTATTGATTCTATACAGGTAAAGCAGTCTGTTGTTGCTGTCTTGGAAAAAACCTTGGATAATACAGCTGAAGAGGAGGATGTTACTGAAGACCTTTGGCATTGTACCTCAACGGACATAGAGGATTTTTTCCTGCTATCAGTTGAATTTACTTCTCAAAAAACACCTAATTCTTCTGAGGAGAATCTTTTACAGGTTCACTTAGAGCGCATTATTCCTCCTCCAGAAAAGGCCTGAGATTAATCAGCCTTAACGAAACAAAATCCTAAAACATTCTTGCGAGTCTATGCTTTTAGCATAGCAATAATTAACGATGAAAACATACGTTTTGACGTCTGTGTTTATCTGTATTTTTTTTGTTGGCTTTGGACAAGAGAAGAATTACAAGAATCAGATAAACAAAACATTAACTGAAAAGGTCTACATCGAGCAAAAGGTTATTGAACAAGTCAAAAAGCCTAGCTTAGCAACGCCTAAGTACCAGCGTGTTGTACCTAATTTAGGTTGGGTAGATACAAGCAAATTGAAAACAAGTACACCTTCCTATAAACAACATCAGGGGAGGCCAAACAACTAAAAGATGAAAAAATACCTATTGGGATTATTGCTGCTTGCGTCTTGTACGACAAAAAAAGAGGAGTCTATTGAAGTTCAAACGCTCGAGGTTTCCACCCCTATTTCGCTGGATACGACGATCCAACAAGAATTCGTGGCTGATATTCATGCTGTCCAGAACGTTGAGATTCGAGCTCGAGTTAAGGGGTATTTGGATCGAATATTAGTTGACGAGGGGAAGCAAGTGAAAAAGGGCCAAATAATGTTTACCATTAATAGCCAGGAATATGTAGCCGATTTGGCACGCGCGAAAGCTGTTCTAAGTCAAGCCTCTGCAGAGCTAAAGGCGGAAGAGTTAACCTTGGTGAACACGCGTTTACTGGTTGACAAAAACGTGATTTCAAAAAATCAATTATCCATTTCTTTAGCAAAAGTTGACGGATTAAAAGCCAAACGGGAAGAAGCTTTCGCCCATGTTCAAGCTGCGGAATTAAAAGTTGAGAACTCCAATATTCGAGCGCCTTTTGATGGGATTGTAGATAGACTCCCTTTTAAACGGGGAAGTTTGGTGGACGAGGGGACATTGCTGACCACGCTTTCGGATAATCAACATGTATTTGCCTATTTCAATGTATCCGAACTGGAATATTTGTCATTTAGCCAAAAAGGAGGAGTCAATAATGCGTCCTTGGTTAATTTGTTACTAGCGAATGGGGACTTGTATTCAGAGAAGGGGGTTGTGGAAACCATTGAAGGGGAGTTCGATAAGAATACAGGAAATATTGCTTTTCGAGCGCGTTTTTCAAATCCCAATAAACTCTTACGTCACGGAGCTTCGGGGAAGGTTCAATTACCCAAGCAAGTGAAGGGCTATTGGGCGATTCCTCAAAAATCAGTATTTGAGATTCAGGAGAAAAGTTATGTTTTTGTTAAGGATGCTTCTGGGACTGTTAAGATGAAAAACATAGTTCCAGATCTTCGAATTCCGCATTTTTATTTGGTTAAGAGTGGTTTTTCAAGTGCAGATACCTTGCTGATTGAAGGTATTCAATTGGTAAAACAAGGTCAAAAAATCAATTCGACGTATAAGTCTATGCGTCAATTGTTAAACGAATATAAAGCGCAGTAATATGGTACAACAGTTCATTACCCGACCGGTATTGTCGATCGTTGTATCGATTTTTATCGTGATTTTAGGCGTCATTGCGATGCAGCAATTGCCAATTACTCAGTTTCCTGATATTGTACCTCCTGCTGTAACTGTAACAACAAAATATACGGGTGCAAATGCTGAGGTTTGTGCGAAAGCGGTGGTAACACCGCTGGAGCGGGCTATTAATGGTGTAGCTGGAATGACTTACATGACTTCGGTTTCTGGTAACGATGGATCCAGTATCATTCAAGTATATTTTGAGGTGGGAACGGATCCTGATGTGGCAGCTGTCAACGTTCAAACACGTGTACAAACCGTACTAGACGAGTTGCCTGAAGAAGTAATCAAGGCAGGGGTTATCACGGAGAAAGAGGTTAACAGTATGTTGTTATACGTGAATCTCCTGAGTGAGGATCCGACGATCGATGAGAAGTTTATATACAATTTTGCCGACATAAACGTCTTGCCAGAGTTAAAACGTATCGATGGTGTCGGTTTTGCTGATATCATGGGTTCTCGTGAATATGCCATGCGTATTTGGTTACATCCGGATCGTTTGTTTGCTTATAAACTTTCTGCAGAGGATGTGATTCAAGCCCTTCGAAATCAAAATGTGGAAGCGGCACCAGGTAAAATCGGAGAGAGTTCGGGTAAACATCCTCAAGCTCTTCAATATGTCATGCGTTATACTGGAAAATTTACTCAGGTTGCCGAATATGAAAATTTAGTGATCAAAGCGACTGAAACCGGGCAAATTTTACGATTAAAAGATTTAGCGGATGTGGAGTTTGGTTCTTTGGATTACGACGTACTTTCAAAGGAGAACGGTCGGCCATCTGCTGCGATTTTATTAAAACAACGTCCGGGTTCGAACGCTGCTGAGGTAATCGAAAATGTAAAGAAGCGTTTAGCTGAATTGAAAACAAGTACCTTCCCTCCTGGAATGGGCTTTACGATATCCTACGACGTTTCCCGGTTCTTGGACGCATCTATTCATGAAGTTATTAAGACTTTATTAGAGGCATTTATTCTAGTGGCATTAGTCGTATTTATCTTTTTGCAAGATTGGCGTGCGACACTCGTTCCAATTATTGCGGTTCCAGTTTCTTTGGTAGGTACATTTACCTTCATGCTTGCTTTTGGATTTTCGATCAACCTCCTAACGCTCTTCTCTTTAGTTTTAGCCATTGGAATCGTAGTCGATAATGCCATTGTTGTTGTAGAGGCCATCCACGCCAAAATGGAGGAAAAAAATATGCCTGTTTTAGCTGCTACGAAAGAGGCTATGCATGAAATATCAGGTGCGATTTTAGCGATTACGCTGGTCATGGGGGCCGTTTTTGTGCCCGTTGCATTTCTTTCGGGGCCGATTGGCGTGTTTTTCCGACAGTTTTCGGTGACCATGGCGATTTCAATTGCGCTTTCTGGATTAACTGCTTTGACTTTAACTCCAGCATTATGTGTGTTGCTGCTAAAAAAGCCAGTGCACAATCAAAAGAATTGGTTGGGGAAATTTTTCCATTCCTTTAATCACCGATATGATCAAATAGCTAAAAAATACCTTATCTGGGTAGGCGCTTTGATTAGTCGGCGAGTATTCATGTGGTTGATATTACTTTGTTCAGTCGCCGGTACGGTAATCTTGTCTGGAATAGTTCCAAGTGGATTTATTCCATCGGAAGATCAGGGAACTCTCTATGTAAATGCCACAACTCCCGCAGGAGCTACGTTGGAGCGCACGGAGAGCGTGATGGATCAGGTTTTTAAATCCTTGAAAGGAGTGGATGCCATTGAGTCTTTTTCAACCTTAGCTGGATTTAGTTTGTTGACAGATGGTTCAGGGGCATCATACGGAACGGGTATCATCACCTTGAAACCATGGGATGAACGCAAGGAAACCGTAGATGAATTGACTGACATTATTCGTTCAAAGACGAGTGGTATTAAAGACGCAAGTATTCAGTTTTTTCCACCTCCGGCCGTTCCCGGTTTTGGTAATGCCTCAGGCTTTGAGTTTCGAATTCAGGATCGTAGTGGTTCGGGCGATTTACAGAAATTAGCGGCAGTTTCAAATGATTTTGCTAAGAAACTGAATGTGGTTCCTGAAATTCAGAATACCTTCTCAAGTTTCGATCCAAGTTTTCCGCAATATATGTTGGAGGTTGATCAAGAGGCTGCGGCTCAAAAAGGTGTCAACGTTCTTCCAGCCATGGATAATTTACAAACTTTATTGGGGAGTTTCTATGCCACCAATTTTATTCGCTTTGGTCAGATGTACAAGGTCATGGTTCAAGTGGATCCTCGGTATCGGGCACATCCGGATGATGTCTTAAAATTCTATGCGAAAAATAAGTCAGGTGAAATGGTCCCTTATTCTTCTTTTGTAAAGTTGAAGCGCGTCTATGGGCCGGAACAATTTACGCGATACAATATGTTTACGTCTGCTATGGTCAATGGAGAACCGGCGCCTGGATTTAGTTCTGGTGTGGTGTTGGACATTATTCGTACTCAGGCTGCGAAAAGTTTACCACGTGGGTATACCTTGGAGTGGTCTGGTATGACTAGAGAAGAAGATTTAGCAGGAAATCAAGCGATTTTCATCTTTGCGATTTGTTTACTATTTGTGTATCTACTTTTGGCAGCTCAATATGAATCTTTCTTGTTGCCTTTTCCGGTTTTACTTTTCTTACCGATGGGAGCGATGGGGACTTATTTATTCCTATACCTGTTTGGTTTGCAAAACAATATCTATGCTCAAGTTGCGCTTGTGATGTTAATTGGCTTATTGGGTAAGAATGCTATCTTAATTGTTGAGTTTGCCATCGCGAAACAGAAAGAAGGGGCCTCGATTATTGAGGCTGCCAAAGAGGGGGCTTTCTCTCGTTTAAGGCCGATTTTGATGACCTCCTTTGCTTTTGTAGCTGGTTTAATTCCTTTAATGATTGCATCAGGTGCCGGAGCTATCGGTAACAGAACAATTGGTACAGCCTCTGCTGGGGGAATGATTTTAGGTACAGTGGGTGGTTTATTAGTGATTCCGGGATTGTATGTGGTTTTCGCCACGCTCTCGGCTAAATGGTCAAAAGATGCGAAATAAATTTTGGATATTGTTTTTAGGGTTGGCATTGGGTTCTTGCCAATCGGTCTTGTTGAAGGAGCAGAAAAAGGTAGATATTGATTTAGGGACCTATAATCGACCAAACGAGAATGCCTCGGTTGCGGATGTTCAGGCATGTTGGAAACGAGACACCTTGTTGCTTCAATTAATTGATTCGGTGTTGGTTCGAAGCAACGACATCAAAATCGGATTTTTGGAAATGGCAATGGCTCGGGCTGATTTTGTCAATCAGCGCGGATTAAGAAAGCCTGTCGTTTCGGGTTTATTACAGCCAAGCCTTCGTAAATTCGGTAAATACACGATGGACGGTGTAGGTAATTTTGATACACAATTTTCACCAAACATATCCCAAGACCAGATTATTCCAGAAAACCTACCTGAATTGCAACTCGGGGTACAAGCAAGTTGGGAATGGGATATTTGGGGTAAACTCGCCAAAAGGAAGAAGTCGAGTGCATTACGTTATTTGGCAACAGAATCTGGCCAACACTGGTTAATTACTTCTTTGGTCTCAGAAGTAGCGAACGCTTATGGTCAATTGGTTTCTTTGGATCAAGAATTAGAGATTTTGAAAACCAATATTTCCATTCAACGAAAAGCGTTTGAATTGGTTCAAGTTCAAAAGGAGGCAGGCGCCGTGAATGAGTCTGCGGTACAACAGCTTGAGGCGCAGTGGCTGAATTCACGTGCACAGGAAGGAGATGTGCTCCAGCAAATTACAGTCTTAGAAAACCAAATTCGTTACTACCTAAACAAGCCCTCTAAGCCAATTTTGCGTTCGAAATACCCATTTCAATGTGCTTTGGACTCTTCCATGTTTGCGAATGTTAAGATTGATCAACTGGAACGTCGGCCAGATATACGTCAAGCAAAATTGGCCTTGGAGTCAGCGATTGAACTTAAGGAGAGTGCGAAGCTAGCCTTAAAACCTTCGATCGTCTTGTCGGGAGTTTTAGGGGTTCAGGGTTTTCAGCCAGCTTATCTATTTCAGTTACCTGCCTCGATGGCTTACCAGTTGATTGGTGGAATTACAACACCCTGGTTGAATCGCTCTGCAATTACCGCTGATATCTTGCGAACGAATTCTCATTGGAAGGCATTAGATTTGGCTTATCAAAATGCCCTCATCAAAGGATATTTGGAATGGGACACTCAGGTTAAATCGTTGAGTTATTTACAAAGACAAAATCAATTGAAAGAACGAGAGGTACTACTAACAAAAGGGGCAATTAATACGATTGGGACGTTATTTTTAACAGTGAATGCGAGTTATTTGGAAGTTTTAACTGCCCAACAAAATGCATTACGCGCTGAATTGGAATTGTTGGAAATCTCCCGAAAGCGCTGGATGCATGCAATTCAATTGTATCGAGTTTTAGGTGGAGGCTGGTAATACCAGCTTTTCAATGACCTGCGGAAAATCACGATGTTCGAGGACTTGACCTTTTTTTGCCACATCTTCTGGCGTGTCAGATGGTAATACGGGGAAGGAACTTTGGAAGATGATGGCGCCCTCATCGTACTGTTCATTCACGTAATGAATGGTAATGCCTGATTCTTTCTCGCCCGCAGCGACAACAGCCTCATGTACGAAGTGTCCAAACATTCCTTTCCCCCCAAATTTCGGAAGTAAGGCCGGATGTAAATTGATGATATGTTGTGGATAGGCCTGTACGTATTCTGTTGGAATTAACCATAAGAAGCCAGCTAATACAATCCAATCCGTATGCAAGGATTGAATTTTTCGCAACAAAGTCCCGTTTTTAAATTCTTCTCGAGAGAAAATACTGCAAGGTATTTCTAATCGTTTTGCACGTTCAATGACACCTGCCTCCGGATTATTACAAAAGATGTGTGTTATTTTTACTGCTGTGGAATGCTTAAAATGTTCAACGATTTTTTCGGCGTTCGAGCCAGAACCAGAGGCAAAAATGACTATATTCTTCACAGGAGCTTTTTTTATTTTTGCAAATTTAAGCCTTATTCAGGAACCTTTCGGGATTTGTCGTAGTTTTGTTTCCGTTTGAATCTTCAAATATGAAAATAGGAATCATTTGTTATCCCACCTACGGGGGAAGCGGGGTCGTAGCGACCGAGTTAGGCAAGGCGCTTGCTTCGGTGGGTCACGAGGTGCACTTTATTACCTATACGCAGCCACCACGTTTGGATTTTTTTAGTGAGAATATCTTTTACCATGAGGTATCAGTAGCGTCCTATCCTTTATTTGAATACCTGCCATACGAGTCGGCACTTGCCAGTAAAATGGTCGACGTGACAGTAAATGAGCAATTGGATTTGATCCATGTGCATTATGCGATTCCACATGCTTCTGCGGCTTATTTGGCCAAGCAGATTTTAAAATACAAAGGCATTCATGTTCCTGTCATTACGACCTTGCACGGGACTGATATTACGCTCGTAGGTCGTGATCCATCGTTTGAACCAGTTGTGACCTTTTCAATTAATGAATCGGATGGGGTGACGGCTGTTTCGGAAAGTTTGCGTGATGATACCTATTCTTCGTTTGAGATTTTAAGTAATATTGAAGTCATTCCAAATTTTATAGATCTCCACAGGTTTAAAAAGCAACCGAAGGAGCATTTTAAATTGGCGATTTGTCCAAATGGCGAAAAGCTACTCATGCACACCTCGAATTTTCGAAAGGTAAAGCGCATTGAAGATATTATTCATGTCTTCGCGCGTTTGCAAAAACAAATTCCTTCCAAACTTTTATTAGTTGGCGATGGCCCTGAGCGTTCAGGCATCGAGGCATTATGCCGGGATTTAGGCGTAGCGTCAGATGTTCGTTTTTTAGGGAAATTGGATACAATTGAAGAGGCCCTTTCTTTGGCAGATCTTTTCTTTTTAACTTCTGAGAAGGAGAGTTTTGGCTTAGCAGCTCTAGAAGCGATGGCTTGTGAGGTTCCTGTCATTTCATCTGATGCGGGCGGTATTCCTGAAGTGAATATTCATGGTGTGACGGGATTTGTGAGCAGGGTGGGAGACATCGATGACATGGTCGCGAATACCATCAAAATTCTGACTGATGAGGCTCTACATACACAAATGAAGGCGAATGCGCTGGCTCGTGCGAAGGAATTTTCTTTGGAAAAAATCTTGCCGATGTACGAACGATATTACGAGAAAATCGTAGGCCAAAGTTGGCGATTCCCAACCCAAAAATTTACGGATGCTGAATAAGGGTCACAGCACTTGCGTCTTTCGTTTCCAGCAATAATTCAGCTATTGATTTTTTTAATTTGGGATGTTGGTATGTTGCCGCAATCTCCTGCATGGGAATTAAGATGAATTTTCGATTCTGAATATATGGATGTGGAACTTGTAAATCTGCCGTTTGAATGATTTGCTGGTCAATAAATAAGATGTCCAAATCAAGTGTTCTTGGGCCCCAGGCAATGGTTCTTTCCCGTCCGAAAGCTTTTTCAATGGATTGAATTTCGGCTAATAGTTCATTCGGTGCCAGGGAAGTCTCAACGAGTATGACTTGATTAACGAAATCTGCTTGGTCTTGCAGGCCCCATGCGGCTGTTTGGTAGAGACTTGATTTTTGTAGGATCGCCCCAACTTTATTTTCAATCAGGGGATAACAAGTTTCAAATATTTCCTGAGTATTTCCTAGATTGCCTCCTAAAGAAAGGAAAACGTGCATAGTTTGTTCGTTTAATTTCCTCGCAAACATACAAATTTCTTTTTTATGCCTAGTTCATCTGACTTAAAACCAGGTGTTTTGTTGATTTCTGAGCCTTTTTTGGAGGATCCATCCTTTAAGCGCTCGGTGATCTTGCTGTGCGAACATTCGAGTTCGCACTCCTTTGGCTTAGTGCTTACTCAACCGCAAGAAGTGATTTTGGATTCAATGATGGATGCCAAAGTCTTAGGTGAAATTCCCCTGTTTGCAGGTGGTCCCGTCGATCCTACGATTTTACAATTCCTACATCGTCGGCCGGATTTAATTCAAGGCGGGCAAGAAATTAGTCCGGGCCTATTTTGGGCAGGAGATTTTGAACAAGCGATTGAAGCTGTTGTGGAAGGGACGATTTCCTTCCAAGAGATCAAATTTTTTATTGGTTATTCAGGCTGGTCGGCAGGCCAACTAGATCGCGAATTGAGATCAAATTCGTGGATTGTTTCAGACTCGCGTCTGTCGGATGTCTTCGAGGAGACACCTGAAAAATTGTGGAGAAAGGTGCTTTATCAGAAAGGTGGTAATTTTCGGGTTTTATCAACTTATCCGGATGATCCCAGCTTAAATTAAGTTTATTCCCCCTACCTTTGGCAAACCTCGGAGGATTGCCAAAGGTAAGGTGGGAGGATAGCCAAAGCTATGGCGGAATTAGCTAATGCGCGCCCAGTTTGTGGTCTCTTTGCGTTGTTGCATCACCTGTTCACGAATCATTAAATGGCGGTCTAATGCTAAATGGGGGTCTTCCTCTAAAATCTTTACGGCGGTTTCCCTCGCTACCTTTAAAATTTCACCATCTGTTGCTAAATCTGCAATTAAAAGATCAATTGCCCCACTTTGACGCGTGCCTGCTAAATCTCCAGGGCCACGTAATTGTAAATCAACTTCGGCGATTTCAAATCCATTATTCGTCCGAACCATCGTTTCAATCCGTTTTTTTGTGTCGGCACCTATTTTGTAGTCGGTCATCAGAATGCAATAACTTTGTTCCGCTCCCCGACCGACTCTGCCGCGTAACTGGTGCAATTGGGATAGGCCGAAACGCTCGGCACTTTCAATGATCATAATCGAAGCATTCGGGACATTTACTCCCACCTCAATGACGGTCGTTGCCACCATAATTTTGGTTTCATGTTTGACAAAACGAGCCATTTCGATATCCTTATCTGCTGGTTTCATCTTTCCATGCAAAATTCCTAAGGGGACCTCGGGAAAAGCGCGGGAAATACTTTCGTAGCCATCCATCAAATCCTTGAAATCCATTTTTTCAGATTCCTCAATCAGCGGATAGACGATATATACTTGTCGGCCTTTCGACAATTCATTTTGAATAAAAGCAAACACCTGCAATCGATGGCTATCATAGCGATGTGTCGTTTGAATTGGCTTTCTTCCTACCGGCAATTCATCGATGATAGAAATATCAAGATCTCCATATAAAGTCATGGCAAGGGTTCGCGGAATAGGCGTTGCCGTCATCACCAGCACATGGGGATGTATCGCTTTGTTTTTATCCCAAAGTTTTGCTCGCTGTGCTACACCAAAGCGGTGTTGTTCATCGATGATGCAAAGCCCAAGATTTTTAAAAACAACCACATCTTCAAAAATTGCATGCGTCCCCACCAAAATCTTCAGTTCCCCAGAGGCCAAATCTTCCAACAAGCCCACTCGGTCCTTTTTCTTCACCGAACCCGTAAGTTTCGCAATCGTGATTCCGAGTACGTCGGCAAATTTCTTTAAACCTTGATAATGTTGGTCTGCCAAAATTTCCGTTGGCGCCATGATGCAAGCTTGTGTTCCGTTATCGATGGCAAGTAACATGGAGATAAATGCCACTATGGTTTTCCCAGATCCTACGTCCCCTTGTAGTAGGCGATTCATTTGTTTCCCCGACTTCATATCTTGAAACAGTTCACGGATCACTTTTTTCTGAGCGCCCGTCAGATCGAAGGGCATGTGTGCTTGATAAAAAGTCGTCAATAAAGCAGCCGAGGCAAATACTTGCCCAGGGAATTGCTCTTTACGCACCAAATTTTGCTTAATTAAGCGCAATTGGTTATAAAATAATTCCTCAAATTTCAGTCGGCGCCTTGCCTGATGAAGCCAATTTTCACTCTGAGGGTGATGGATATGATAGAGCGCCTCTTGTTTGGAAACCAAACGAAATTGTTGGATGATTTCCATGGGCAAGGTTTCGCGAATGTGGGAAAACGCCGTACCCAATAACGTGCGTTGAAGTCCCGCAATCACCTTGCTATCAATGTATTTTTTACGCAGCCTTTCCGTCAGCGAATAAACGGGTTGGTAAAATTTATCGGAATGATTGGCACCTTTAAACACCTCCATTTCAGGATGCGTCATTTGCATCTGTCCATTGAATGATGTGGGCTTGCCGTAAAATAAATAATCAACCCCAGTCACTAAGGATTTTTCGAGCCATTTGACACCTTGAAACCATACAAGTTCAATGCATCCACTTTCATCACAACATTCTGCGACAATGCGTTGTTTTGGCCCATTCCCTAATTTTTCTTTGTATCGAATTCGACCAATGAACTGCGCATGCTCCATTTGTTCCGAAATTTCGGCAATCGGATGAATCTGTGTGCGGTCCTCATAACGGAAGGGGTAATATTGAATCAGGTCGCCATAAGTGAACAGCCCCAGCTCCGTTTGGAGTAAACTGAGACGAGTAGGAGTCATACCGCGTAATTGCGAAAGATCCGTATCGAAAAAATGGCCTGCCGACATTGAACAAATTTTTTGTGAATTTAGGTATATTTACAAAACGGTTGACGTGTATCTTAAAATCCTTTATGTCGATTTCTACTTTTTATCTTAAAATCAGTTGTTTCCTGTTCTTCATGGGAATGTCCTATGCAATTTCGGCGCAGGTTGTTTCAACCGATCCCTGTAAAGATGTTTGGGTGGCTACGGATGCTAAGATATTATTATTTTCTCCTGAACCTGGAGAGTTAATTAAACCGATTCTCGTACCTGTAAATGGTTCCTTGAACCCACTCATTCAATGGACTTGGACTCCTGCGTTAGGGATGGTGGATAAAAACGGGAATGATGGCTCGCATCTTTTGCAGCCCTTTTTTGATGTTCAAAAACTAGGGGATTTGGGTGGGAATGCCTTTACGACGACTTTTTATATCACGGGGAGGAATCCTATTTCGGGATGTAATACCTTTTCTGCCATTGATGTAATTATCTTAGCGAGGGTTAAACCCTACGATGCCATTACGCCAAACGGCGATGATTTAAATGATTATTGGGCCATAGACAATATTTCTTCTTATCCCGAAGCAACGATTACGGTTGTTGACCGATGGGGCATTCCTGTGTTTGAAGGATCTGGTGAAACCTATGAAGAAAAACCATTTCGTGGTAAATTAGATGGGAAAGCATTGCCTACAGGAGTATATATGTACCGCATTAAACCAAATGCCGATTATCCGGATGTGGTTGGATCACTAACCATTATACGCTAGATGAAGAGTTTATTAGACCAGCAATTTCAGGAAGAAGGATTCGTCATCACGAAAGTCGAAGATTTATTGAATTGGGCACGTGCAAGTTCCTTGTGGCCCATGAGTTTTGGCTTAGCCTGTTGTGCAATCGAGATGATGCAAACTTTTGCATCTGGGTATGATTTGGACCGTTTTGGAGTATTTCCTCGGCCTTCCCCAAGACAATCTGATGTGATGATCGTTGCGGGTACGGTGACATTTAAAATGGCGGATCGTATTCGCCGTTTATATGAACAAATGCCAGAGCCCCGTTATGTGATTTCGATGGGTTCCTGTGCGAATTGCGGTGGACCCTATTGGGAACATGGCTACCACGTTGTCAAAGGTGTTGATCGGATTATTCCTGTAGATGTTTATGTGCCTGGCTGCCCTCCAAGACCCGAAGCGCTCATCGGGGGAATTTTAAAATTACAAGAGAAAATCAATCGCGAAACCTTAGTGGTTCCCCAACGCATCTTGGATGCCATCTCCTAATACAGCTGCCATGGAATTGATTCAAATAAAATCGTTGATCGAAAATGAGCTAAATTTGTCTGTTGAGCTGATGGAAAAATCAGGCCAACTAACCGTGCTTAGCCAGGATCTTTTGACTATTTGCGATTTCTTGTGGCGGAATCCGAATACCTATTTTGATTCCTTATCCTGTGTAACGGCCATTGATTTGGGCGAAGAGACAGGCCAAATGGAAGTTATTTATACCCTCTACTCGATTCCTTTTCATATTACCATGCATTTGCGTGTACTTGTCAATCGTGAAAAACCCGAAGTTCCTAGCGTATGTTCGATTTGGAAAACGGCGGATTGGCATGAGCGTGAGGCTTATGACTTTTTTGGAATTCAGTTCCTCGGTCACCCAAATTTGACGCGGATATTGTTACCGGCCGACTGGGAAGGTCATCCCTTGCGGAAAGATTATGTGGAGCAGGAGCGTTACCATGGTATTAAAGTCAAGTACGAAGGATGAAAATAGCCGGATTTACATTTATTCGAAATGCGGTTCAAAATGATTATCCCATCGTGGAGGCAATCACTTCCATTTTGCCAATTTGTGATGAATTTGTTGTGGCTGTGGGAAATTCAACTGATGGAACACTCGAATTAATTCAAGCAATTCCTTCGGATAAAATCCGAATTATTGAAACGATTTGGGATGAATCAGCCCGAGAAGGTGGTCGAGTTTTCGCTTTGGAAACGGATAAGGCCTATCAAGCCATTTCATCTGATACGGATTGGGCATTTTACATCCAAGGGGATGAATGTGTGCATGAAGGTGATTTGTCTAAGATTCAAGCTGCGATGCAAACGTATGTAAACGACCCAACGGTAGAAGGATTGTTGTTTCATTACAAACATTTTTATGGATCTTACGATTATGTCGCTGTTTCGCGTCGCTGGTATCGCAAGGAAATTCGAGTCGTGAAATTCGACCCTCAAGTACATTCCTACAAGGATGCGCAGGGTTTCCGAAAAGCAGGAAAAAAGATACATGCCAAATTGATCGATGCATCAATTTACCATTATGGTTGGGTCAAACCACCTCAGGGACTTAATAACAAGGTGCGTAATTTTACCCAATTTTACCGGGATGATGCTTGGCTTGCCGAACATGTGCCCGCTGATTATCAATTTGATTATGAGAATGCAGAACGCTTGACTCGTTTTGAAGGTACGCATCCCGCGGTTGCGCAAGCACGTGTTGCACGGATGCAATGGCCTTTTGAATTTGACCCACAGATGTTACGTGATAAAATGAGTCTTCGTAGAAAAGTCTTGCAACAAATCGAGGATTGGACCGGTTGGCGTATCGGTGAATATCGAAATTATAAGCAAATGTAAGTGGAACAGATTCAATTTTTTCCTGCTGCTCAGGCTCCTGAGAATCCCTATTTTTCCATACTTATCCCGAGTTGGAATAATCTTGAATTTCTGAAATTATGCATCCGCAGCATCCGAGAACATAGTGTGGTTCCATTTGAATTGATTGTGCATCTCAATGAGGGGAAAGATGGATCGCTGGAATGGGTACGGGACCAACTAGATATAGCCTATTCGCATTCGATGACGAATGTTGGGGTCTGTCATGCGATGAATGCCATGCGGAAATTGGCCAAAGCAGATTATTTGTTGTACATCAACGATGATATGTATGTGCTTCCTGCCTGGGATCTATTGTTGCAAAAGGAAATTCAGGCTTGCCCGGATGAATATTTCTTCATTTCATCCACGATGATTGAACCACGTGCCCAGAGTTCCTGTTCGATAGAAGCGAATTTTGGGACAAGTATGGAAAGTTTTGAAGCGGCGCGTTTACTGAAGGAATTTGCGTCGTTTGAGAAGTCAGATTGGCAGGGGGCGACTTGGCCTCCCAATGTCGTGCATAAAAAAATGTGGGACGCCGTGGGTGGTTATAGTGTTGAATTTACGCCAGGGATGTATTCTGACCCCGATTTTTCGATGAAATTATGGCAATCGGGTGTTCGGCTGTTTAAAGGTTTAGGCCAAAGCCGCGTCTATCACTTTGGCTCAATTTCTGTGAAACGTGTCAAACAAAATCGAGGCTATTATCAGTTTATTCGAAAATGGGGGATGACTTCAAGTACCCTTTCGAAGTATTATTTGCGACGAGGAGAGCGCTTTGACGGGCCTTTGGTCCAACAGAAAATTCCGTTAATCGTTCGTTTGAAGAACTGGTATTATCGCCTTAGTACAGCGCGAAAAACAATTTAAATCCATAGATAAATTTTCCAATGGTAGACTTGCCTTTATAGGCTAGCATGCTCTCGCGATGTGTAAAGACAATGCGGACACGATTGAAGCGATCACTGAGTTTGGTGCCGCGACAAGCCAGGTAAAAGTCATGCAATATCTTTTTGTTTTCGCCAGCAGGACATCTTGTTTGTAATAAATTCAATCGAGCAATGATGCGATCATTGCGCTCTTTTTTGCTCTGAAAGGACTTGGGAGCCTTTTTTAAATTGGCCCCGATGGTATTGTTTTCGTGTTGCCGGTAATGCACTAAGGCCTCCGGAATATACGTAATTCCCCGCGCGCAAGTCGCCGCGAAGCCAATCAAATAATCGTGTGTGACAAATTCAACCGTCGGCAGTGCAAATGCGAGTAAATCACGCTTGAATAACATGCTATGTCCCGGGGCCCATGCGCCAAACGTGTACATCAATGGGCTGTCATAAGCAATTTGACGTTTAATGTCTGACATTTTTTTGCCCGTCTGATTTCCTTCAGCATCGACCAAATCGGAGTCGGCATAAATTAAGGAGGCATCCCCGATTTCATTCACAAGCTTGGAAATTTTTGAAGGCAACCAATAATCGTCTTGGTCAGAGAGAGCAATCAATTCGCCTTTAGCCCAATTTATTCCCTTTTCAAAGGTTTTTCGGTAACCGATATTGCTTGCGTTTTTATGGATGTTCATGCGAACATCTTTTTTGGCGTATTTTTCGAGGATATCCCATGTAGCATCCGTCGAGGCATCATCCACACAGATAAATTCCAAATTGGGATAATCTTGTGCGAGCAAACTTTCCACTTGAATGGCCAAGTATTTTTCACCTTGATAGCATGCCATCACGATGGAAACGAGGGGATAATCGGATCTTGTAAGCAAATTGTTTCTGAAAATTGTCGTAATTTAAACCAAATTTTGAAATAGATTCCTTGAAAACATATATACGTTTATTGTCTTATGCCGTTTCGATTCGAAAATATGTATTCCCATATTTCGGTTTTTCGTTGTTGGCAAGCCTTTTTGGAATCTTAAATTTCACCTTATTGATTCCCTTGTTGAACGTCTTGTTCAATCAGGCATCTACGAATCAGGCGTCTTTATATCGCATTTTGCCTGCGTTTTCTCTGAGTCCAAGTTATTTCTCCTTTTTATTCAATCATTATTTTTATGGGGCATTGGAGGTATATGGGCGTTTGGGAGCATTGCAATATGCCTGTGCGGCGATTATGGTTTCGGTCGTTTTGGCCAATATATTTCGTTATTTTTCGCAACGAGTGTTGAAAACAGTTGAGGCGGATACGATCGCCTCTCTCCGCCAGGCAGTATTTGCACAGGCGATTCGATTGGATTTAAGTTATTTTTCCGAGCAGCGAAAAGGGAATTTGATGTCGCGATTGACAACGGATGTGCAGGAGGTGGAAAATAGTATTGGTCGGGCATTCACGGCGACTTTTAAAGAAATCTTTACCTTGATTATGTTTTTTGTTTTCCTGGCGAGCATGTCAGGGAAATTAACCTTGTTTTCCTTGATTATTTTGCCCCTATCTGGCGGCGTGATTGCGACGATTACACGGCGTTTGCGCCGTGCTGCAGGCGAAGTTCAGCAGCATTTGAGTGGTCTAATTAGTTTGTTGGATGAGACTTTTGGGGCAATGCGCGTTGTCAAGGCATTTCGTGCGGAGAAGGTCATGGATGCGCGTTTTCAGGAAGGAAACGATCGTTACCGTCATTCGTTGTTGAAAATGGTTTTTCGGCAGGAATTAACCTCCCCTGTTTCAGAGAGTTTGGGTGTTTTGGTGGTGACGGGGATTTTATTGTATGGGGGTAGTTTGGTGATTGCTGGGGATGGAGAATTGAGTGCCTCAACGTTCATTGCGTTTATCGCAACATTTTCTCAGGTTATGCGGCCTGCCAAAGCGATTGCAGATGCTTTTTCAGGGATTCAGCGAGGCGTGGCATCGGCAGATCGGATTATCGAAATCTTGGATACCGAATCCGAAATTCAAGTGGAGGAGCCGGTTCATTCGCTTAAGGAATTCCAAAATAAAATTTCGTTTGAGGAGGTGGGATTTGCTTATGTAAAGGGTCGGTCTGTCTTGAAGTCGGTGAGTTTTGATATTCCCAAAGGAAAAACAATCGCATTGGTCGGAGCCTCAGGTGGCGGGAAATCAACATTGGCAGATTTATTACCGCGGTTTTATGATCCAAGTTCCGGTCAGATTTGCCTAGATGGTGTACCGTTGAAACATATTCCTTTGGAAGATTTGCGTGCTTTAATGGGTATTGTCACACAGGAATCGGTTTTATTTAATGATACGATTTTTAATAACATCGCATTTGGGACGGAAGCAAGTATGGAAGCCGTTGTGGAAGCGGCTAAAATTGCCAATGCACACGAATTCATCGAGTCAAGTTCGGAAGGTTATCAAACCGTTATTGGTGATCGCGGTTCAAAATTGTCTGGCGGTCAGCGCCAGCGCATATCGATTGCACGTGCCGTATTAAAAAATCCCCCTATTTTGATTTTGGATGAAGCGACCAGTGCCTTGGATAATGAATCAGAGAAATTGGTTCAAGCTGCATTGGGGAATTTGATGAAGCATCGAACTGTACTGGTCATTGCGCATCGTTTGAGTACTATTCAACATGCCGACCAAATTTTGGTCGTGGATAAAGGAGCGATCGTTGAACGCGGTACTCACACAGAATTATTGGCTAATCCTAAGGGGTACTATACAAAGCTGAGTCATCAACATTAAGCGAGCTTTTTCTGAATTTTATTAGCTATTCAGCGTTTAAATAGCTAATTTGCGCCCGATTTCAACCATTGTATTTATCTATTATGTCATCATCCTTATTAGCCCAACGCATTCAAGCATTAGAAGAGTCATCCACGTTGGGAATGACAAAAAAAGCGCGTGAATTAGCTGCGCAAGGTCACAAAGTAATTAGCCTTTCAGTAGGAGAGCCTGATTTTAAAACACCAGCACACATCTGCGAAGCTGCAAAAAAAGCCATAGATGATGGTTTTCACGGGTATTCTCCCGTGGCAGGTTATCCAGATTTACGTTTAGCGATTGCAAATAAGTTAAAGCGTGATAACGGTTTAGAGTGGGGCTCGGAAAACATTGTGGTTTCTACAGGTGCTAAACACTCGTTGGCAAATGCCATTGCAGCCTTGATTAATCCAGGAGATGAAGTGATTATCTTTTCGCCGTATTGGGTATCTTATTCCGAGATGGTCAAATTAGCCGATGGCGTTTCTGTGATTGTGCAGGGTGCATTTGACAATAATTTTAAAGTAACTGCGGCTCAATTTGAGGCTGCAATTACTCCGAAAACGAAAATGGTGATGTTTGCTTCGCCAAACAATCCAACGGGATCCGTTTATACTGAATCTGAATTACGTGACATTGCGAATGTTGTTGCACGTCATGAAAATATATTTGTGTTAGCTGATGAGATTTACGAATACATCAACTTTACACAAGGAGGTCATTTCTCGATCGGCTCTATTCCCGAAATCAAGGAACGTGTCATTACAGTTAATGGTGTTGCAAAGGGCCATGCGATGACAGGATGGCGTATTGGATTTATTGCCGCAGCGAAATGGATTGCAGACGGAGTAGAAAAATTACAAGGCCAAGTGACTTCAGGAACGAATTCAATCGCTCAAAAAGCTGCAGTAGCGGCATTTAATGGTTCATTGGACCATGCATATGAAATGAAGGCTGCCTATGATCGTCGTCGTAAATTGGTAGTAGGTAAGTTACGTGAAATTCCAGGTTTTAAGGTGAACATGCCGGATGGCGCTTTTTATGCCTTCCCTGATATTTCTTATTATTTTGGTAAATCGGATGGAACGACAACGATCAATGATTCAGATGATTTCTGTACTTGGTTGTTGAATGAATCATTTGTTGCCACGGTTGCAGGATCTGGTTTTGGAGCACCGGATTGCATGCGTATTTCAACTGCAGCGGCGGATGAGCAATTAGAAGAGGCTTGTGAGCGTATTAAAACAGCGGTTGCGAAATTAAAATAATGAATTCTTGTATTGATTTATATTTGAAAGTCAGGGACATAAAACCCTGACTTTCTTTTTTATATTTACCTCATGGAAATAATTTCAGTAATCATTTTTGTTGTCGGATATCTGGCCATTGCTTTTGAGCATCCGATAAAAATTAATAAAACAGCGTCTGCTTTAGTCACAGGCGTGTTGGTATGGGTTGTTTTTGCTCTGGTTCGTGGACCACATGATTTGGAATCTTTATCCCATCATTTAGGGGCGACGTCTGAAATCTTATTTTTCTTATTGGGTGCTATGACGCTTGTGGAACTCGTGGATGCTCATCAGGGTTTTCACTTTGTCAGTCGGCTGATTAAAACTAAAAACCCAGCTACTTTAATGTGGATAATTGGTTTTTTGACTTTTTTCTTGTCTGCCGTATTAGACAATTTGACCTCCTCAATTGTTATGGTGACCTTATTGCGCAAATTAGTAAGTGACTCTGCCACACGAAAATATTTTGTGGGCCTAGTAGTCATTGCCGCGAATGCCGGAGGAGCCTGGTCGCCCATTGGCGATGTGACAACAACCATGTTGTGGATAGGTGGTCAAATTTCCGCTATGGGCATTGTGAAAAGTCTATTTATACCCTCGGTCATTTCATTAATTGTTCCGTTAGCCGTTGCGGCATTTTGGGTTCGAAAAAGCTCATTGGGGGTGGTTCATGAAGGAAAATCGATGACAGACGATGAGGAGCGACATGGTCGTATTATGTTATTCGCAGGTATTTCCAGTTTGTTAGGGGTTCCCGTATTTAAGACCATAACACATTTACCTCCTTATATGGGAATCTTGTTGGCCTTGGGATTGGTTTGGATCTTGTCGGAATACTTACATGCTGACAAAGACGAAGAAACTAAAAAGCCCTATACGGTTGGGCATGCTTTGACGAAAATCGATACATCAAGTGTCTTGTTCTTTTTAGGAATATTATTGGCGATAGGAGCCTTGGAATCTTTTGGATATTTAGGCCAATTGGCAACCTATCTTGAATCAAGTCTGGGAAATCAATTTGTGATTGTGACTGTTATAGGTGTTGCCTCATCCATTGTGGATAATGTTCCATTGGTGGCTGCTACGATGGGCATGTATCCTTTAACGCAATTTCCCTTAGATCATACGATGTGGGAATATTTAGCCTTTTGTGCTGGAACTGGAGGAAGTATTTTGATAATTGGTTCTGCAGCTGGTGTGGCTGTGATGGGCATGGAGAAAATCGATTTTGTTTGGTATGCCAAACGCATTGGATTTTTAGCACTATTAGGCTATTTCGCCGGAGCTGCCACCTATTTGTTGGTCCATTAAAAAGCATAGCGAACACGCGCTGCATAATAATTGGGGGCCACAATGGGTTCCCATTCCATGCTTGTTTTATCCAAGGATTTTTTGAGTTTCGGATAGATCCAATTTGCGAACTCTGCGGAGGCAATGCCGATGGCGGCACCCATCGCGACATCACTCGCCCAATGCTTATTATTTGCTATTCGTAAAGCTCCTGTAGCAGTTGCTAGGGCATATCCACCCACGGCGATCAAGGGATATTGTTTTCCATACGCACGATCGAGCATGCGTGCACCAAAAAATGCAGTTGTCGTGTGTCCTGATGGAAAACTATGGTCCGTGCCATCGGGTCGCGTCTCGTTGACAGCATATTTTAAACCTTGCGTGATGAGGGTGTATGTTCCTGTTCCGATGATGAACAAGGCAATTTGATCTTTGGGTTTTTTGTTGTCTTTAAGGCCCGCAAGATGTAAGCCTATGTTCAGGAGTGTCGGACTATATTGAATGAAGTTGTCGGCCGACGAATTAAAGCCCGAAAGTTTATTTTGGTAATATGTTCGCTGTTCATCTTTTGCGAAATCAGAATAGAGAATTGCACTCGCTGTTGAAAGACCGGCAACGTAATACCAAACCTTGTTTTGTGCAAGCGTTTGGAAATGGATTGCGAATATAAAAAGAAGGAGGATTTTATTTTTCATGTAGTAGTGTTTGGATTGTTTGTTCAAATTCATGAATCCAATCCGTATAATATACGCCGGTTCCTGGTCCCGAAAATCCGGTATGAATTTCCCTCACCTTGCCTGTTTTATCCAAGATAAATGTGGTCGGATAGCCATTGATTTTGTGCAACATAGGTAAAACCTGTGCGATGGTTTCATCATTTGGTTGGCCTGCAAATAAAATTTCATAATCTAGGCCAATTCGTTTTTTGAAATTTTCAATTTTAGGCCCAGAGATACTTAATTCAGGCGAATATTCGAAAGCAAGCCCAATAACCTCTACCCCTTGGTCCTTCATTTTTTTGTAGTAAGGACTTAGGAAGCGAGCTTCATCCATACAATTAGGACACCAAGAGCCCATGAGTTCAATGATAACGACTTTGTTTTTATAGCGTTCATCCTGTAAACTAATCAATTGGCCAGAAGGGCTGGGAAGACTAAAGTTGATTCGGTCAAAACCAGGCTTGAGATAGGTTAGTTTTTTCAAGTCGGGCAGACTAGCTTTTTCATCACGAACCGCCTTAAAGCTGCGTTTTCCGGCTAGCCCTGAGAAATAGAGGCCTTCCAACTGATTACCTATTAATTTACTGCGGAATTGCATGATTCCACTGCCATCAAAATAACTTAGTAATAAACTGTCGCCGCTAATATTTCCTTGTAAGAAGCGGTAATCTCCGCTGGTTTTCAATACGGTTCCCGTAACCTGATTCCCCTTTTGATCTAAAATTAAGACACCCGGGCTGTGGTTACTTTCGTCCGACCAGAAATCGGCCGCATATTTCCCACTCACATATATCGAAGCGGGTTTTAGTTTTGTGAATCGTTCCGAACTACCTGCGTGAGCCTGAAAGGGGATGCGGTAAAGTATTTTCCCGTTGCGATTTTTTTGCCAAAAACCCAGTAGGGATTTCCCGTTATGTAGGGATCCCACAAGTTCAGAATCGTATAATTCGAACGGAATGACGAGGGAATCTCCTCGAAAATAGGCATCCCCTAGATTGGCAATTTCAACGCCATTTTGAAATTGAATGTTGAGTTTATTTTTTGTTTTGATTTTCCCAACAATGAAATTGAAAGGAAGTGGACCGCCGAGGTGCTTAATTTCTCCTCGCCATGGCCCTAATACAGGATTTTGAGCAAAACCACATTCGCCTAATAAGACGAAAAAAAGGAGCGGGTAAATTAATTTCATGCGCTTTGATTATTTCAACAAAGATAGGAGATAATACTTGTCACAAAAAAATCAACATCCTGATAAAAAAGCTTATGCTTGCCGACAGATAATTTGTAAATTTGAAATATGTCTGAAAGTACCTACCATACCTCGGTTTTATTGCAAGAATGTTTAGCGGGTTTAGCGATCAAACCCGATGGGATTTACGTGGATGTGACATTTGGGGGAGGAGGTCATTCGAAAGCCATCTTAGCGGCATTAGGTCCGGAAGGTCGATTATATGCTTTTGATCAGGACCCAGATGCATGGAAGCAGGCGGATTTGATTAACGATGATCGTTTAACCTTGATTACGGCTAATTTTCGCTATTTGGAGAAATATATGCGTTTACATGGAGTGAAACAAGTGGATGGGATATTGGCGGATTTTGGTGTTTCTTCTTTTCAACTGGATGCCGCCGAACGCGGATTTTCGACCCGCTTTGATGGGCCTTTAGATATGCGTATGGGCCCTTCGGCATCAATAAGTGCTGCGGAGGTCTTGAATACTTATGCTGCGGGAGATTTACAGAAGTTGTTTGGTATGTATGGGGAAATCAAAAATGCCAAAACCTTGGCATTGGCAATTGTACAAGCGCGGACTCAAAAGCCTTTAGAGACGACTGGAGAATTTAAAGAGATTTTGTTTAAAATAGCCCCGCGTAATAAAGAGTTTCGGTATTTTGCCCAAGCATTTCAGGCAATTCGGATTGAGGTCAATCAGGAGTTGAAGGTGATAGAGGAGTTTTTGGAACAAACACCCAAATTGCTCGCTCCTGCTGGTCGCTTGTGTGTAATTTCTTTTCATTCTTTGGAAGATCGTTTGGTAAAAAATTATATTCGGACGGGGGATTGCTTTGGTAAAGAGGATAAGGATCTTTTTGGTGTGGTACATAAGCCCTTGGAGAGCGAAATACGTAAACCAATTACAGCTTCAGCAGAAGAATTGAAGGTAAATCCTCGGTCAAGAAGTGCAAAGTTGAGAATCGCTAGCAAAATTTAAGATGGCAAATGCAGTAAAAAATCAGTCAAAAGAACCTTCGGGGAAGCCACAAAATGGCGTGATGGACTTATTGTTCAATATAGATTCCATGACGGGCGGGGAATTGCCCATCGCTTTATTGAAGAAAATAATTTACATCGCGGTGTTAATTATGATCTACATCTATTATACGATGATGGCGGAGAGTAAAATTCACCGCATCGAGCGAACGAAAATGGAGTTGGAAGAGATACGGGCCGACTATACTACTCAGAAAGCGGATTATATGAAAGTGGGGAAACAAAGTTATTTAGCCCTTTCGATGAAAAAATACAAGTTGGAGGTCAGTTTAACTCCTCCGATTAAAGTGGTTGCTGAATCAGAAAAAGAATAATAGGCATGGCAAAGTCAACGACACAAAATATTCGCCAAATTATTACCAAACGCTTTAATGTCTTTTTTGTCATTATGCTAGGGGCATTTGGCTTGTTGATGTTTTTTTTATTTAAGGTCGTATTCGTCGATGGGCCTTCCTTGAAAGCGGATGCCTCGTCAAAATATTTGAAGGAGCGTTCGATTGAAGCAGTACGTGGGAATATTTATGCGAGCGATGGAAGTTTGTTGGCCACTTCTTTGCCTAAATATCGATTGGGGATGGATTTTTCGGTATTTAAAACCTCCAAAATGCGTGATGTTTTTAAGAAAAATATGCGCGCTTTGGCAGAACATTTAGCGGCATTTTATAGGGATCGGACAGCAGATGAGTATTATTATAAACTCAAGAGTGGATTTGAAAATAGAAAGCCTTATGTGTTGATTAATAATCGATTACTTGATTTTCAGGAACGTAAAACGGTATTAACATTTCCAGTTTTCAAATTGCATCCTAAAAATCCCATTAAAACGGGTGTTGTCTTTGATAAAGTCAATGTTCGCTATGCACCCTTTGGCCAAACTGCTTATCGAACCGTGGGGTATATGAAGGATAAAGTTCGTGTGGGTTTAGAAGGCGCCTTCGATAAAGAGCTTTCTGGGGTTCCTGGGCATGGTATTTTTGAGAAGATGGATAAAAATATGTGGCGTCCCTTGGATGGAAGTAAAGAAATTTTGCCACAGCGCGGATTGGACTTGCATACAACCTTGGATGTCGATATTCAAGATATTGTTGAGTTAGCCTTGATGAAGTCCTTGGATGCATATAAGGGTAATTATGCGACAGCAATCGTAATGGAAACGGCAACGGGGGAGATTAAGGCGATATCCAATTTGATGAAAAATGAGAAATCGCCAACAGGCTATTCTGAATTTGTGAATTATGCAATTGAGGTATCTGAAAATGACCCAGGTTCTGTTTTTAAATTGCCTGCCATGATGGCGATGCTGGAAGAATCGCATATGCCATTAACAGAAACGGTGACGACGGGGGGGAAATATACGATCTATAATAAAACAATGAGTGATTCCCATGACTATGGGACAATAACTGTTCAGGGTGTCATAGAGCATTCGTCTAATATAGGGACGATTAAATTGATGCAGCGAGTTTTTGGTTCAAAGCCTTCCAAATGGTATAATTATTTGAAGTCGTTTCACATGCTCGACCCTTTGGATTTTCAAATTAAACCTGTGACGGGAAAGCCTAATTTCCGTGTGCCAACAAAATGGGATGCCTTGACTTACATGTGGACATCGGTCGGTTATTCTTCCAATACGTCCCCGCTACATTTGTTGTCATTTTATAATGCGATTGCGAATAATGGTTATTGGGTGCAGCCAATTATTGTAAAAAAGGCAACGCATGGAAATGAGGTGGTAATAGATTATACCCAAACTCAAAAGCGTGATGCGAAGCCAATCTGTTCGAAGGAAACATTGGATAAGCTTCGAATTATGCTGAAAGGGGTTGTGGAAAAGGGAACTGGGAATAACCTTACGGGTACGGCCTATGGCATTGGGGGGAAGACGGGCACTGCCCAGCGACGAGTAAATGGGCAATATATCAAGGGGACATATTATGTTTCTTTTATTGGATACTTCCCTGTGAACAATCCCAAGTATACGATGTTGGTCGCGATGGATAAACCTTTAGGTAGTTCTGAAGGAACTTATGCCCGGCAAGTGACGGCTCCGGTTTTTAAGGATATCTCGGATCATATATATGCGCGAGATATGAAAATTCAGCGAAAACTTAGTGGGTATTTGCCTGATTCGTTGAACAATGCTTCACTTCATCATTTAATTCACCCATTGGATCATGGCATTTTGTATGCAAATTTAGGCTTCCCTCGCATCGAAGAAGATGGAAGATGGCTTTCATTTCAGATGAATAAGAAAGAAGTGAAAAATTATGGGGTAAGTTTCGCACCTAAAAAGGTTGCCAATGTTGTCGGGATGAACTTGCGAGATGCTTTATTCTTATTAGAAAACCAGGGATTAAAAGTGCGAGCACAAGGGTTAGGATTTGTTCAATCGCAATCCATTCCTGCGGGCTTTCCTATTCAGAAAAATGCACTAATCACCATTCAGCTTCATTGATATATGACTCACGATTCGAGCAACTTATTTAAGTCGATTGATCGTATCCAACAAGTTGGTTCGCATCAAGGAATTAGTCATTTGTGTTTTGATTCTCGTCAAGCAAAGTCGGGTTCTTTGTTTTTTGCAATTCCAGGCACACAGGTAGATGGGCATCAGTTTTTACCTCAAGTTTTTGCACAGGGATGTACCGCTTGTGTTGTAGAAAAGATTCCTGATGAGGTACCGGCAGGAGTTTTATTGCTTCAAGTTCACGATTCAAATGAAGTAATGGCACAAGTTGCGTCCAATTTTTATGGAAATCCTTCCGCAAGATTAAATTTGGTCGGGATTACCGGGACGAATGGAAAAACAACTAGTGTTACCCTATTATTTGAACTATTCAAGGCCTTGGGGCATCGCTGCGGATTGATTTCGACTGTTCAAAATAAAATTGAAGATCGAATTATTCCTGCAACTCATACGACGCCAGATGCGTTAAATTTAAATGCATTGTTAGCCGAGATGCTTGCTTCGGGTTGCACACATGTGTTTATGGAAGTGAGTTCCCATGCGGTTGTTCAGAAGCGGATTTTCGGCTTGACATTCAAGGGGGCGATATTTTCAAACATCACCCGAGATCATTTGGATTTCCACGAAACCTTTGATGCTTACATAAAGGCCAAAAAAGGATTTTTTGATGCCTTACCTAAAACCGCTTTTGCACTAACGAATGTGGATGACAAACGAGGTATGGTCATGTTGCAGAATACGAAGGCAAAAAAAATAAGTTATGGTATTTTGGAGTCTGCTGATTTTAAAGCTAAAATCAAGGCAAATGTATTGTCAGGATTACAATTGGAATTGGACGGCAGCGAGATTCATGCCCAATTAATTGGGCAGTTTAATGCGTATAATTTGTTGGCCATCTTTGCTACTGCTGTTTTGTTAGGCGAAAACAAGGAAGAGGTGTTAATTGCACTTTCTGGATTGAAGACAGCGCCCGGTCGTTTTGAGCAACTTTATGGACCTGAACATAAGTTGGCAATCGTTGATTATGCCCACACCCCGGATGCTTTGGAAAATGTCTTAAAGACGATTCAAGCAATTCGCCAGAAAAAACAACGTATCATTACTGTTGTTGGATGTGGAGGAAATCGTGATGCAGGAAAGCGGCCCATCATGGCGGCCTTGGCAGCGCAATACAGTGATCAGGTAGTTCTGACATCGGATAATCCTCGATTTGAAGATCCGGAATTGATATTGGATCAGATGCAAGCTGGGATTCCAGATGAGGATAGATCGCATATTATTCGGATTTTAGACCGAAAACAAGCGATTGAACAGGCGATTAATCAATTTGCTAAAACAAGTGATATTGTTTTAGTCGCAGGCAAGGGACATGAGACTTATCAAGATATACAAGGGGTAAAGCATGATTTTGACGATAAGCAGGTCATTTCGGAAGCATTTGCTAAAGTTTGATTTGGCCATAAAATTTTGCAAATTTGTCAATTGATTTAATTTTTTACCCAACACATCCACAAAGGCATGTTTTATTATCTCTTCGAATACTTAGATAAAACCTTAAATATTCCGGGTGCGGGTGTTTTTCAATACATTACTTTTCGTGCTGTGGCTGCCGTCATTACCTCCTTGGGAATAGCGGCCATTTGGGGGAAAGCAGTGATCTATCGCTTACAACGCCTTCAGATTGGGGAAGAAATTCGGGATCTAGGATTGGAAGGCCAGATGGCAAAAAAAGGTACCCCAACTATGGGAGGCTTTATTATTCTTTTATCGCTACTAATTCCTACCTTATTATTTGCCAAAATTACCAATGTTTACATTGTGCTCTTGTTGACCTCAGCTGTTTGGCTAGGGGCCGTGGGTTTTGCAGATGATTATATCAAGGTTTTCAAAAAGAATAAAGATGGTCTTTCTGGCAAATTTAAGATCGTTGGACAAATTGGTTTAGGCATCATCGTCGGTCTAACGATGTATTTTAATCAGCATATTAAAGTGAGGGAATTTGCCTCGGATGGTACGTTTGTGGATCATAAATCACTATTGACGACTGTCCCTTTTATGAAGGGGAATTCCTTCGATTACAACATGTTATTGCCAAAATTCATTCCGGATGAATATGTTTGGGTTGTGTATGTCCTTGTTGTGATTTTTATTATCACGGCTGTTTCAAATGGTGCTAACATCACGGACGGGATCGATGGCTTAGCGGCAGGAACCTCGGTAATCATTGGGATTGCATTGGCTATTTTGGCCTATGTCTCAGGAAATAAAATGATTTCTCAATACTTAAATGTCATGTTTATTCCCAATTCGGGAGAGCTTGCCGTTTTTTGTGCGGCCTTCGTAGGGGCATGTATCGGTTTCCTCTGGTATAACGCATATCCTGCGCAGGTTTTCATGGGAGATACGGGCAGTTTGATGTTAGGTGGGGTTATTGCAACATTAGCCATCGTAATTCGTAAAGAAATGTTAATTCCCATCTTATGTGGAATCTTTTTGATTGAAAATTTATCAGTCATTATTCAGGTGACCTATTTTAAATACACAAAAAGGAAATATGGTGAAGGGCGAAGGGTCTTTTTGATGTCGCCATTGCACCATCATTTTCAAAAGAAAAATTACCACGAAGCTAAAATAGTTACCCGATTTCTGATTGTCGGCATTATTTTGGCCGTTATAACATTAGTAACCCTAAAATTACGCTAAGCGTACATTTATTTTGAGTCAAATTCGCCTATTCCCTCGTTCAAATTCTTTTCAAGAAACCATACCCTTGCCGTCGTCGAAGTCGGAAAGTAACCGTGCATTGATTATTAATGCGCTAGCTGGAGGGGATATGGGGAATTTATCAAATTTGGCAGAGGCACGGGACACCCAAACGATGATTCGTTTATTGGCTGATGTTTCGAATCCAGTAGCCGATGTATTGGATGCGGGGACAACAATGCGTTTTTTGACTGCTTTTTATGCTATTAAGGGGGAGACAAAACAAATGACGGGTACGGCTCGCATGTGTGAGCGTCCCATTGGAATTTTAGTTGATGCCTTGCGCAGCTTAGGTGCTTCCATTGCATATGTGCGAAAAGAGGGGTACCCTCCCTTACAATTAAGTGGTTTTCAGTATTCGGGAAAGCGCGAATTGTTCATTCGTGGCGATGTGAGTTCGCAGTTTATTTCAGCGATTTTAATGATTTCACCCCTGCTTCCAGAGGGTATTGCCCTTCAAATAACGGGTTCATTGGGTTCGAAACCATATGTAGAAATGACTTTAGCCCAAATGGCACAATTTGGTATAAAAGCTTCCGTCGATTGGGCCAAAGGCTTGATTGATATTCCCGCTCAAAAATATGTAGCTGCTCCTTTTGCAGTGGAATCGGATTGGTCTGGTGCGAGTTATTGGTATTCCATGGTAGCTTTGTCGCCATTTGATGACAGTTCATTGGAGTTATTAGGCCTGAAGGAGGATTCCTTGCAAGGCGATGCGGCAATACGGGACATCATGTTGCCGCTGGGTGTTAAAAGTACCTTTACAGGTCGAGGATATTTATTGACTAAATGTGAAGCAGTAGCTGAATTAGCCTGGGATTTCACAGATTGTCCTGATTTGGCACAAACGATTAGCGTAGTGGCTGCTGCCAAAAACATTGTCTTGCATTTAACGGGCTTGGAATCACTTAAAGTGAAAGAAACGGATCGCGTATTGGCCTTGCAAAATGAACTTAAGAAATTAGGGGCATCGCTGGATGAAGTTAAGTCGAATGAATTATATACCGTTTCTGGCTTTTTTGTCGCTCATGGTGCTGTCCCAGAAATTGAGACTTATGATGATCATCGCATGGCGATGGCTTTTGCACCTGTGGGCCTTTTGCGTGAAATTATTATTCATGAACCAGGCGTTGTAGCTAAATCTTATCCAAGTTTTTGGAGTCATGTGGCGATGTTGTTGAGCTCATCAACTAACTAATAAAATTTCTTTTTTATCAGTTTTTTTATTCGATAAGTCTGTTTTTTTTGTAGAATTGTAAACGCTGCCGGGGTCTTCAGACCCCGGCAGCGTTACTCCAAAACCATCTCAAACTATGAAGCAGATTTTACTCCTCGCATTATTATCACCTTTGGCCCTATTCGCCCAGAAAACGCTATTATACTGCGGTAAAATGGTGGATGTCAAAGCCGGAAAAGTGCAAACTGCCTTGACCATTGTTATTGAAGGCAAAAAGATTCAAAGTGTTCAAGCGGGTTACATCCCAGCAGGCAAAGGTGATCGTACCATCGACCTGAAAAATAAAACCGTCATGCCCGGGCTGATTGATATGCATGTCCATTTGGAAAACGAAACGAATCCGAATGCCTACTTAGATCGGTTCACAAAAAACCCAGCTGATTTAGCCTACCAAGCACTCGTGCACGCGAAAAAGACCTTACATGCTGGATTTACGACGGTTCGAGATTTAGGTGGCACTCATGTTGTGATTAGTCTCCGCAACGCCATCAACAGAGGAATTGTGGACGGCCCACGGATCTATACTTCTGGGGTGTCGATTGGTTCAACAGGTGGCCATGCAGACGATGCCAACGGTCTGAATGAAAGCTTTAAAAAAGATTTAGGGCCAGAAGATGGTGTCGTTAATGGACTCGCAGATGCTGCAAAAGCCGTGCGCCAGCGCTATAAAGAAGGCTCTGATTTAATCAAAATTACTGCAACGGGTGGGGTGCTAAGTTATGCTAAAGATGGTATGGGTGCCCAATTTACGGAAGATGAAATACGGACCATTGTTCAAACAGCGAAGGATTACGGATTCAAAGTTGCAGCCCATGCGCATGGCGCTGAAGGCATGAAACGTGCGATTTTGGCCGGAGTAAGTTCAATCGAACATGGGACATATATGACACCTGAGGTGATGGATTTAATGAAATCAAAAGGTACTTATTACGTTCCCACTATTATTGCCGGTCGTTCTGTGGCAGATTCTGCAAAAATACCAAACTACTATCCTGAGATGATCAAGAAAAAAGCGGAATCGATTGGGCCGATTATTCAATCAACTTTCGGGAAAGCATATAAAGCGGGTGTCAAAATTGCTTTTGGCACGGATGCAGGCGTTTATGGTCACGGTAAGAATTTACATGAATTTATCCTCATGCACGAAGCAGGAATGCCTGCGATGGAAGCCATTCAATCTGCTACTGTTGCTGCTGCTGATTTGCTCGGTCAATCTGATTCGATTGGGTCAATTGAAGTTGGGAAGTTGGCTGATATTGTCGCAGTGGATGGAGACCCTACGCAAAATATTACAGATATCTTAAAAATGAAATTCGTCATGCGAGAAGGTAAAGTGTATAAGCAAGACTAATAAAAAAGGCCCGAATGTTCGTTCGGGCCTTTTTTATGATTAAAAATTAGTTAGCGCTGAATTGCCATGACCTTATTTTTGACAAGTTCATATCCTCCGAATAATAGGGCAGAGAATAAAAATTGGCTGATAATTGCATTTTTTAAGAAAGGCAAGGCCGCCGCATAACACGTCATTAAGCCTGAAAAATCTTTGGCATATACCACGGCGTTACCTGCTTTAAATCCATATCCGATTGCATCGCTCGCCCAAACCGCCAAATTAGATAGGATGAAAAATCCTAATACGCTGATGACATTGGCGCCTACAAACGAACTTGTGTTTGAAATACGAGAGCCCAACAAAGCAATTCCTGCGAAAAGGCTCAAATGAACAAAGTCAAAGCCCCAAGAAAATCCATCGAAATATTGCGGGTAAAAGACATTATTTAAAATCAAATTAGAGATCCAGATGGGCAAAATTGACCAAAGGATTGCTTGTCGTTTACCTAATGCATAAGCCCCAGCAAATAATGCCATTGAACTAACGGGTGAAAAATTGGCCCATGAGGGATTCAGTAAAATTAAAAATCGGCTGGCTACTGCAAGAGCTAAAAAACCCAATAGAACCATTGTGCGCTTTGTCATTTGATATTTCTTTATTTGGGAAGCTAAATAATTTCCAAAGGTAAAACAAAAGCCGTAATTTTATCCATTCTATTTCAATTTATGTATAAAGCATTGCCTTCGATAGGGCTTTTAGGTGGGGGTCAGCTGGGTCGCATGTTGTTGCAAGCAGCAATCGATTTAGACATTAAAGTTTCTTGTCTAGATCCGGATGCAGAAGCACCATGCCATGAATTGGCTCACTTCTTTAAACATGGTTCCTTTCAAGATTACGATGCCGTTTATCAATTTGGAAGGCATTTTGATGTAATCAGCATTGAAATCGAACACGTTAACATCGAGGCCCTTGAGCAATTGGAAAAAGAAGGAAAGCAAGTTTTCCCCCAACCGCATATCTTGCGCATGATTCAAGATAAACGTCTTCAAAAGCAATTTTTTCATGATCATGGTTTTCCTACTGCACCCTTCGTATTGACGGAAAATCAAACTGATATCGCGCTGCATGGGGACTTTTTACCGGCTTTTCATAAATTAGGCAAAGGGGGGTATGATGGGAAAGGGGTTCAGCGAATATCCTCGCTTGCCGACCAGCCTAAAGGATTCAATGCACCTGGACTTTTGGAAAAGGCAGTAGATTTTGAAAAAGAACTTGCTGTTATTGTTGCCCGAAATGCGAATGGAGAGATCAAAGCCTTCCCCGCGGTTGAAATGGTTTTCCATCCCGAACATAATTTAGTTGATTTTCTGTTTTCTCCCGCTGCCATTTCAAATGAAATTGCCAATAAAGCCGAAAAATTAGCCATTGCCCTGATCGACAAAATGGGCCTCGTAGGCGTATTAGCTGTGGAGTTATTTTTAACCGCGGATGGTGAAATTTTAATTAATGAAGTTGCCCCTAGGCCACATAATTCGGGACATCAGACGATACGAGGAAACGAAACTTCCCAATACGAACAGCATTTACGTGCTATCACTGGTTTGCCTTTAGGTAGTACGACTGCCAAAGGTGTTTCGGGCATGTTGAATTTATTAGGGGCCGACGGATTTAATGGTTTAGCCAAATATGATGGATTAAATGAAGCATTAGCAATTCCGGGTGTTTATCCCTTTTTGTATGGCAAAAAAATGACGAAACCTTTTCGTAAGATGGGCCATGTGACGATTTTGGGAAATACAAAAGAAGAAATTGTTGAAAAGTCAGAACAAGTAAAAACCCTAATCCGCGTGATTAGTTAAATAGAATAATATGGTAGGAATTATTATGGGTAGCAGCTCTGATCTGCCTGTCATGCAAGATGCGATTCAAGTGTGCAAAGATTTTGGGATTCCATTTGAAGTAGATATTGTTTCTGCGCATCGGACGCCTGTCAAAATGCTTGAATATGCACAATCTGCCAAATCTCGGGGGATTCAAGTGATTATTGCCGGTGCTGGTGGTGCCGCACATTTGCCCGGAATGGTGGCCTCTGCAACGATTTTGCCAGTTATCGGCGTACCCGTTAAATCATCTAATTCCATCGATGGATGGGATTCGATTCTTTCCATTCTTCAAATGCCAAACGGTGTCCCCGTTGCAACTGTTGCATTAAATGCATCGAAAAATGCAGGTCTTTTAGCCGTTCAGATGATTGCCATTAGTGATGCCTCATTAGCAGCGAAATTAGTTCAATACAAAGCTGAATTGATTGAAAAAGTTGCCGAAATGAGTCAAAAAACGAATGAATTAATTAAATAATATGAAAAACCCTTTCTCTTTTATGAAAGAAAGTGAATCCTCTAATTTGCCTTTGGTTACTCTGTTCGTGTTGATCGGAACGGTTGTTGCCTTATTGTTTGTGGGGTATGAACATTTTCTTGGACCAGAGACAAATAGTTTGGCCAAAGCGGAAAAAATTCAAGTCGAGGAGGAAGAATTGCCTATGGAGGATATCGTTTCTTCAACAATTATTCGGGATACCACTTCGAGCGATACAAGCACAGTTGACCAGGCTACTGTTGATTTAGACCAACAAAAGAAAGAGGCTGAATCGGAAAAGGTGCCGGAAACTGTCGTGGAAGAGCCATCAGGCAAATCATTTAGCTATCAAGCTGAGGCTGGCGAATCAGCCGAAACGATTGCGAAACATTTTGGCTTATCTGTTGATCAATTAAAAGCGATGAATCCATCCGGAATTAAGGGTGGTTCGAAGGTAAAAGTTAAAGTTCAAGCGATCCACATCGTAGGTAAAGGGGATGTATTACGCGTTGTTGCAGAAAAATACCATATCTCGAAGAAGTCATTGATGGAAGCCAATCATAAAAAAGAAGATGTTACCATGCGTGGTGAGGAGCTAGTTATTCCTTTGCAGTAATGCGTTATCTACTTGTTTTTGGTTTCATTCTGTGTTGTTTTTCAGGAAACGCGCAAGTCGATTCCTTGCACATGTTGTGTCTTCCACAACCTGTCCAGCTTGTTAATGATCAAGACTTATTGTGGATGTATCGACAGCGAGATACATTGCGTCACCATGGAGCTGCGACGAATCTTGAAGTTACAGCTAATGGCTTAACGATATCTTTTTTAGACTCGACTAGCTTACGCTATTTAGCGAGTCTTCAATCAAATTATCCCGCTTTGGATTCCATTTATTCTTCCAGTATTCAAATGGAAACGAAGGCCTTCGCACTTCAAAAAGATAGTTTACTCGCGCAGGTTTCGGCGCTCGGTTGGTCTATGCGTTATGTGCAAGCTGTCCGTAATTTGCGCCGACAGCAGCAATTAATTCGTTCAGGCCGTTCGCAGGTTTTGCTTTCTTTTCATAATTTTAATTTAGCTGCCGATGTGGGCCTATATGTACGTCGTCGCTATTTGCGGCGGTCGCCTCGTTATCAACGCATGGGTCAAATGGCGAAGCAGTTGGGAATGTTTTGGGGAGGAGATTTTGTAGGTTTTCCGGACCCCGGCCATGTGCAACGATTTACAAATAGTGCCGCATTAGTAACTAAATATCCTTTTCTGGCCTTTGAATTCGAAAAGTACCGCGATCACTATGAAGCAATTTATCGGAAAAATCTGCTGAGTTTGGATAAGGTCCGTGATACCGAGGCATTATTAATTGCCTTAAATCGGTTAAAGGAGGGGAGGGTGTGTGCTTGCCAACAAGCTAGAATGCCTGATTCAGTACCATCGACTAATGACGCTGCTCGTGTAGAAGTCAATACGGAACAAAATTGGGTTTTCATCAAACCCTATCAAAGCAATGGTTACTTTTATACCTTGGGCCGTTGGGCTTATGTAATTAAAAATTAAAATTGTAGCCGCGCAAAAAGTCTTCAATTTTCATCCGCTTTTTGCCTTCCATTTGCCATTCTAGGATTTCAATGTATCCGTTCTGACAACCAACGCGTAAATAAGTTTTTTGGTCGGTGTCCCAAATACCAATGCCCAAATCAGGAATCATTTCAGGATGGAATTTAATTTGGAAAAGCTTGCAATTTTTACCCTGAAATGTTGTGTGTGAACCTGGGAAGGGATGCATGCCACGAACCAAATTGAAAATTTCCTCACCTCTTTTGGACCAATGCACTTCTCCCGTTGAACGAGATAATTTGGGGGCGGGTTTCATGGCAGCGGATTCATCTTGCGGTACCGGATGTGTCGTTCCCGCTTGAATGGCTTGTGCCGTTTTAACAACAAGCTTTGCTCCGCGCTTCATAAGGCGACCATAAACATCCCCCGTCGTGTCATTTGGATGAATGGGTTCCTTTTCTTGGAAAAGTAAATCGCCCGTATCGATTTCATGTTGCAGAAAGAAGGTCGTTACTCCAGTTTCGGTTTCGCCGTTGATGACAGCCCAGTGGATGGGCGCCGCGCCGCGATAATTAGGAAGCAAGGAACCATGTAAATTAAAAGTTCCCAATGGGGGAAGGTTCCAAATGACTTCCGGAAGCATTCGAAAAGCTACAATTACTTGTAGGTCAGGCTTGTATAGCTTTAATTCTTCTACAAATATGGGGTCCTTTAATTTGGCGGGTTGTAATACAGGTAATCCCTGCGTTTCCGCGTATTGTTTCACCGCAGAAGTTTGAAGTTGTTGGCCTCTTCCCGCAGGTTTATCTGGAGCCGTTACAACAGCGACCACGTCAAAATTTGCTTGAATCAATGCTTCAAGGCTTGCAACTGCAAAATCAGGAGTACCAAAAAATACAATACGCATCATATGATAGGGCTTAGGGGAAAATGTTTTTGGTTGTAGTAAAACATTTTTTGTTACCTTTGTGGCTTACCAAAACTGATTTTGTGTTAGCAAAGCAACATTTATTTTAGTTCCGAATCCGAAACAAAACTACAAATAATTTAAGTAGAACGGTCGGAGGCCGTTCTATTTTGTTTTATTACACAGGCATTAAATTTCATAGCTTATGGCAAAGTTTCAATATTATACCGCAGAGGCGCTCGATAAATTAAAAACGGAATTACACCACTTGAAAATTCAAGGACGTTCCGACATGGCTAAGCAAATTGCTGAAGCACGCGACAAGGGTGACTTGAGTGAAAATGCCGAATATGATGCTGCGAAAGATGCACAAGGACTTTTAGAGCTTAAAATTTCAAAATTGGAAGAGGTCGTTTCTAATGCACGTGTTTTAGATGAATCCACCATTGATTTGACAATCGTATCAATTTATTCGATTGTTGAAATTCGCAATACGAAAAATAATGCGACTGTAAAATATACAATTGTATCCGAAGAAGAAGCCGACTTGCGTGCGGGAAAGATTTCCGTTTCGTCTCCTTTTGGCAAAGGATTGCTTGGCAAAAAAGTGGGAGAAATGGCTCAAATTCAAGCACCCGCAGGTCACATGGAATTCGAGATTATGTCTTTGACTCGCTAATCTCTTTCACATGAATTTAGGAAAGCCTCCATTTGGGGGCTTTTTTTATGCCCTTGGGCCAAATATCGCTGATCCCACGCGAACCATGGTGGAGCCTTCTTGTGCGGCTATTAAATAGTCGCCCGACATACCCATGGAGATTTCTTTCCAAATAACTCGTTTGGAATCAACACCCGCATTTTGTGCTTTGAACATTTCGAATAATCCCTTGAGTTGTTTGAACTCTTGTTGGATTTGCTTTGGGTTTTCCGTGAAGGATGCCATGCCCATCAGACCGATAATTTGAATATTTTCTAAATGGGCCAAATCAGGATTTTGAAGAATTTCGAGGGCCTCTCGTTTGTCTAATCCAAATTTTGTGTCCTCTTGCGCGATGTACATTTGCAATAAGCAGGGAATCACTCGGTTATTTTTAGCTGCTTGTTTGTTGATTTCTATTAATAAACTCCAGGAATCGACCGAATGAATCAGGTGAACAAAAGGGGCGATATATTTTACTTTGTTTGTTTGTAAATGCCCGATTTGATGCCAACGGATGTCTTTCGGCAAGTGTTGCTGTTTATCCACCATTTCCTGCACGCGGTTTTCGCCAAAATCAATTGTTCCAGTTGCGTGAACCGACAATAACTCATCGATAGAACGCGTTTTGGTAACGACGACGAGTCTGCTTGAATAGGGAGCTAATTCAGATTGAATTTTGGCGATTTCTTGTGCTATGGACATCAGGGCGGAAAAAAATTGTGATGTAAAATTAATTTATTATTTTTGATTCTACGGTGCGGGACGAAAGTCTACATCCAATTTTTATACGACAATGCATTCAGATACGATAAGTTCCCGAGAAAAGCGATTGGTACGCCTGGTCTATCTATTGGCCTCTTTGGTGTTGCTTTTGACAGGGATGCTTTACATTGAAAAATACCAACCCAATTTCTGGGCATTGGAGGAGCAGCAAGAAAATTTTGTTGAAGATGCGCAAGCTCGATTAGATTCAATTTCGAAGCAATTGCAGGTTCGCATGGTGCAAATCAAGCGATTGGGTGGCCGTGTGAATGAATTAGAAAAAGCTCGTTTGCAAATTGCAGGGGATCAAAAAGAATTGGCAGAGCATCCTGAGATGGAACAAGCGGCTTTTCAGAAAAAATTAGCTTACTATTTACGCCTTTTGGGCTTGAAAGACCAGGAAATCAAAAAACTTCGTCGGGAGAATGTAGTCTTAATCGCGCGGAATGACTCATTGAGTCGAGAAGCAAAATTGTTGCAAGATGGCTTATCTAATGTTCAGAAGGCTTTGCGTGATTCGAGTGCTACTTTTGGTATTGAGAAAAGAGAATTAAGTGAGCGTTCGCGAGTGTTGGAAGTGCGTAATCAAGAATTGACTGAAAAAGTTTCCGTGGCAGCAGCGTTGCGCGCCGAAGGAGTGAATGTATATGCGATATCCTCTCGTGGGAAAGAAACGGGTATTCGTGGCCAAAAAGCAAAGCGTATTGATAAAATTCGTGTAATTTTCCATTTGCAGAATAATCCATTGGCGACACGCGAGATTAAGTCGATCTATTTGCGAATCATAGAGCCAACAGGAAACACCTTATCTGATTATGCTTTGGGTTCCGGAACTGTTTTGTTTAATGGAAAGGAATTGGTTTATTCTGCTAAACAGCGCATCTTTTACGAGAACAACCACCAGTCGGTGGAATTTATTTATGCCCGTTCTACTCCATATCGAGAAGGCAAACATGAAATCGAGCTATATTCAGAAGGTTTTCTGATAGGCCTAGGTACATTCGAGGTTCGATAATCTCTATTTTTTTACAGCTAAGTTTTTGATTGTTAAGTATTATTTATACTTTTGCAATCCAAATTTTTTTTAAGTTTTTAAACAACAATTTTGTATGCAATTAAAAAACTACGAGACGGTGTTCATTTTAACTCCCGTTTTGTCTGAGCAACAGACAAAGGACGCCGTTGAA
>JACCDW011141611.1_pt1 | contig 49616 bp, 46 predicted proteins | sample 7449781 | NCBI WGS metagenome assembly JACCDW01 (sample SAMN15323449, study PRJNA562643) | freshwater metagenome | isolation source: river surface water | place: USA:Blue River Watershed | collected 2017-08-18
GATCCGCATGGCCTGGCAGCAGGTTCCGGCACTCGTCCCCGGCGCTAACCGCGCGTCCGCCCTCAACTGATGTATCGGCGACGGCAGGGCAAAGCCCTGCCGTGGTGCCCGAATCAGCGCGGTGCTAGGGCTGTGCCGCCAAGCCATCCGCCTTGACAGCCGAGACGACGAGCATTGTCTTAATATAAAAACTGTGCTCTGTCCTGGCTGCTGCAAAAATTTCTTACAGTTAATATAATCCCTTCATCGCAGCTTCCTGCACCTTGTCAGAAGCCTTGCGCAAGCCCATGAATTACTGGGTCTTTTCTGCATCCGCTGACCTGACACGTTTCTTGCTTAGAGTCACCCACTTGTTGGCAACTCAGGAAACCAAGCACGATGACTTCCGTATCAACTCCGGCCGTCGCTGCCGCCCATCACGCGAAAAAGCACGCCAAATCAAGCGTTAGCGGCTTGAAAGGCGAGGATGGCGGCGATTTCAGCGGCATGCTCAACTCCCTGCAGGCAGGCACCGAGGGGCAAGATCTTGCCGCCCAGACTGGCAAGACCTCACCCCCTGCAGAGGGGCTCGCATCCCACATTCTCGGGCCCAGTGTTCACATCATCACCAGCGAGGCACCGACGCTGAGCGACGACAGTCTGTATGCGTTCGCCCGTTCGCAAGGCATGGATGAGTCCGCGCTGGCGCTCATCTTTCAGCGCGGCGCCACCCTGCCGCCCGCTGGCGCCGCGGCGGCCGACGCCAGCGCGCTGGTCGTTGGGCAGATTGCCGCCGATGCGACGGGCGACGCGCTGCTGCTTGCTCAGCAAAAGCTCGCCGCACAAGCCGCCACGCTCACGGCTGAGACGGCGGCTGCCACACCCGTCGCCGACAAGGCCGACCTGCCCCAAGCGTTCACCGATGCCGACGGCATGAGCGCGCTTGAGCTCAGCGCCGATGCGAAAATCCGCTGGTCCATCAGCCAGCCAGGCACCCATGCCGATAGTGCAAAATCACTCGTACCGGATCAGGCACCCAAAATGGCTGCTGATGTCAGCCAGGCGGCTGCCGCGATGAGCGCCGCTCAACACGAAAAACACGAGGCGCCCGGGCGAGAGCTCGCAGCCACTCTGGTGCTCGGCGACGCCGAAACCAAACAATTTGCGAAAAAGCTGGAGGCCAAACAGCTGAGCCTGCGCGCCGAGCGCCTGGGCTCGACCTCCAGCGAGTCCTTCAAGGCAGCGTTCATGAACAACGGTCTGCTGCCCCAGGCCGAGGCGACCGAGGCACCCGCGGCTCTGGACAGTGTGACGCTGGGCACCGATCTCACCGGAGAAGACCTGCGCATGATCTGGGCACACCGGCAGTCAGTCGCCGAACAGAACAGTCAATCGCAGGCCCAGGGCCAGGCCGCCAGCCCGCAATCTGACATCGACCTGCGCGCCGAGCAGTATGAAAAGCTGTCTCAGCGACTGGGCGAAGCGCTCGGCCAGCGATTGGCGAGCCAGATCGCTCGCGGCGTCTGGAAAGTCGAGCTGGCCCTGAAGCCCCAGGATCTGGGCAATATCGAGATCAAGCTCGATATGAAAGATGGCGCGCTGGAGGCCAGCTTCAAGGCGAGCGAGGCCATGACCCGTGAGCTGATCACCGATGGCCTGCCCAGGCTGAGAGAGGCCTTGGCGCAGTCAGGCATGCAAGTTGCTAATGTGAACGTCAACGTAAGACAAGACAGCCAAAATGGCGGAAATTCGACACCTGGGCGCCATAAAACGCCTGCCGGAATCACCGGAGTGTCGAAAGGTTCGCTGGCCAACGCCAGCCTGCCCTCCGACAGTGTGGCAACCGGGAAGCCCAAGGCCCAGGATAACAATGGCCTCGACGTACTGGTCTGATCGAAACGAAATCGTGTAGGGGGATGTAATGGCTGAAGAAGCGGCAGCAGCACCTGAAGAACAAGTCGAGGGCGAACCTAAGAAAAAAGGTCCGCTGCTCAAGATCATCCTGATCGTGGTGGGCGTATTGCTCTTGATCGGTATCTCGGTCGGCGGCACCCTGTTCGCCACGGGTTTCTTCTCGAAGAAGCCGAAAGAAGCCGTGGATGCCCAGCTCGACAAGCTGGAAGGCCAGGGCGACGGTCATGCGCCGGCCGGTGACGGCCACGGCGGTGAGAAGAAAGACGACGGTCATGGCAAGAAGGACGACCATGGCAAACCAGCTGCGGACGCCCCGCAGAAAGAGCTGGCCAGCCCCGAAGGCGAAGCCGAGCGCTGGAAGTTCAACTACTATGCGCTGGAAAAGCCCCTGCTCTCCAACGTCGCCGGATCGCGTAAAGTCATGCAGGTCACGCTGACCATCATGACCCACTACGACGACCGCGTGATCAAGAATGTGAAAACGCATGAGCTGGCGCTGCGCGCAGGTATCCTTGACGTGATGCGCCAGAAGACCGAATCCGACCTGCTCAAGCCTGATTTCCGCAAGGCGCTGGCAGAGGACGTGAAGCTGGTCATCAACTCGCTGCTCGAAAAATACGAAGGCTTCGGCGGCATCGAGGACGTCATGTTCACCGAATTCATCGTGCAGTAACCGAGCGCGAACTGACCACGAACGGAACATCAAGCCATGGCCACCTCCAGCAACCTGTTGTCGCCCGAAGAGCTTGCCGCACTGGCGTCGGGCATCGACGACGGCACCATTGCGATCGACACCGGCTTCAATCTGACCACGCGCGTGAAGAAGCACGACCTGGCCAGTGAAGACAGCACGCTTGGCGTTAACACCTCCTCGCTGGAGATGATCAACGAGCGTTTCGCTCGTTTGTTCCGCCTGGGCCTGATGGAAGTGCTGCGCACCAGCCCGCGTATCAATCCGTCGCGTGCGCAGATCGTGCGCTTTGGCGATTACCTGAAAGATTTACGCCCTCCTCTGGCGGTCAACACGATTCGCATCAATCCACTGCGCGGTTTCTCGCTGGTGACCATCGAGCCAACTGTCGTGTTCTCCGCATTGGACAATTTCTTTGGTGGTACCGGTAGCGGCATGCCCGGCACGCAGCGTCGCCGCACGTCTGAGAAGGATGCAGACCTGCCGCCGAACTGGCTGCCCCCCACCCGCATGTTCACGCCGACTGAATCGCGCGTGATCAAGATTATTCTGGAAGTCTTTTTCCGGTCGCTGAAAGAAGCATGGGCGCCACTGCTGCCGGTCGATTTTGAGCACGTTGGCTCCGAGATCAATCCGCAGTTTGCACAGATCGCTGACGAGAACGATCTCGTGATCGTATCGCGCTTCGACACCGAAAGCGTGGGCGGCGTCAAAGGCTTCGTTGATCTCGTCTATCCCTATGCGTCACTCAAGCCACTGCGCGACCTGCTGCGCAATCGCGTACAGGCTGACGGCAGCGAAGAATCCGACCTGAAGTGGCGCAACGACCTGACCGCGGCTGTCGGCGACTCGCTGCTCGAGATGCAGGTGCTGCTCGGCCAGGTAATCGATGATTACGCACGCGTCGAGTCGCTGAAAGAAGGCGATCTGCTGTTCTTCAAGAAGCCTGAACTGGCCACGCTGTACATCGGTGGTCTCCCTGCCTTTGAATGCCAGGTAGGCATGTCCGGGCCCAACGTAGCCGTTCGGATTGAAAATTCGATCAGCCCTGAAAATATCTAACCCCACTTAACCGACCAACGTCAGGATCCATCATGAGCGATACCACTACAGACCAGGACCAGGATCAGGCCGAAGATTCCGCAGTGGCAGAAGCCACCGAGATGCTCCATCACCACATCAATCCCGAGGTGTTGCAAAACATTTCGGTGGCGATCAAGGTGGAAGTGGGGCGTACCAAAATGAAGATCCGCGACCTGCTGCGACTGACACAGGGTAGCGTGGTCGAACTCGAACGCATTGCCGGTGAACCACTGGATCTGCTGGTCAACGACACGGTTGTCGCACAGGGCGAAGTGGTGCTGGTCAATGACCGCTATGGCATCCGCCTGACCCGCGTCGTACCGGCATCCGAGCGCATGCGCAATATCTGATCCCACTGAACTTACTACCCGGACGACATCATGCACGCCACCGATTGGTTATCCTTCATCGCCAGCTTCGCTGTCGTTCTGGTACTGCTTGGCGTGGTGCTGGTCGGACTGAAGAAAATGCAAAGCGGCAGCCTGCTTGGCATGAGCCCCCGCAAGATCCGCGTACTTGACACGGTATCCATCGGGCCACGCCAAAAAATCATGCTGCTGCGCGTGAAAGATGAGGACATCCTGGTCGGCGTGACCGTCCAGCAGATCAACACCCTCGCCGGCTTCCCGCTGACCGCAGACGAGATCGCTGCGGATCACGCCGCACAGGCAACACCGAATGAACCGGTCGCGCCACTGGCCAAGCGTTTTGCTGATCTGCTCAACGCTGCAAAACAGAATAACAAGGATCGGAGCTGATCATGCGCCGAGTCCTCGCCCTCGTTCTGTTGCTCGTCGCTGCGCTGCTGCCGGAAACCTCGCTCGCGCAAGGCCTGCCCATCGTGAATGTCGTCGCCGGAAAAGGTGGCGCGACCAGCTACAGCCTGACCTTGCAGCTGCTGGGTCTGATGACGGTCCTGACGCTGCTGCCCTCGATGCTGCTGATGATGACTTCGTTCGTGCGCATCATCATTGTGTTCTCCATTCTGCGCCAGGCACTCGGCACAGGCCAGACGCCGCCCAATCAGGTGCTGGCCGGCCTTGCGCTGTTCCTGACGCTGTTCATCATGCAACCGGTGATGATGGATGTGTATAACAACGCCATCCTCCCTTACATGAATTCGGGCATGCCTTTTGAAGAAGCACTGGCCGCTGCTGAGGCGCCGATCCGCGGCTTCATGCTCGCACAGACCCGTGAAGAAGATATCGCGATGTTCATGGAAATTTCTCGCTCCAAGGCCGAGCTGACCGGACCGGAATCGGTACCGTTCACCACCCTGGTGCCCGCATTCATGACGTCCGAACTCAAAAGCGCGTTCACGATCGGCTTCCTGATTTACATACCGTTCGTCGTGATCGATCTGATCGTTTCGTCGGTGCTGATGTCGATGGGTATGATGATGCTCTCACCGATGATGATCTCGATGCCGTTCAAGCTGATGCTGTTCGTGCTGGTCGACGGCTGGAGCATGCTCATGGGCTCACTGGCCTCCAGCTTCGCGATGCCCTAAAAAAGATAACGAATACAACCATAAAAGAACAAGGACAAGATCATGGAAATCGCCACCGTCGTTGACCTCGGCCGCAGCGCACTCTGGGCTATCGTGCTGATCTCCGCACCCCTGTTGATCGTTGCACTGGGCGTGGGCTTGTTCATCGGTGTGATTCAGGCAGCCACGTCGATCAATGAAGCGACGCTGTCCTTCATCCCGAAGCTCGCCGCGATGGGTGTGACCCTGGCACTGTTCGGCAGCTGGCAGCTGGTGATGCTGGTCGATTACACCAAAGATATCTACAAGCGCATTCCCGCGCTGTTTTCCTGATTCCTGAGCTCTCTGGAGCGTTCGGGGTAACGCGATGACATTACTTGCAGCGGAAATCGTCGAGCGCTTCTACATGTTCCTGTGGCCGATGCTGCGCATCTCGGCCCTGCTCGTCACCGCACCGCTGTTCTCGCTGGACGCACTCACCCTGCCGATCCGCATCATGATGGCGCTGGTCGTCACTATCTTTGTTTATCCGCTGCTCCAGTGGCCCGTGATCGATCCGATCAGTGCCAATGGCATTCTGCAGATCGTCAATCAGCTGTTCATCGGCGCGATGATGGGCCTGATGCTGCAAGTGGCCATCGGTGCGCTGACACTGGCGGGACAGACGATTTCCTCCTCGATGGGTCTGTCGATGGCGACGCTGATCGACCCGGCCGTCGGTAACGTACCCGTGATCGCGCAGTTCATCGTCATCTGCTCCACGCTGGTATTCCTGGGCTTTGGCGGTCATGTGATCATGCTCTCGATGGTGCTGGACAGCTTCCGCGCCGTGCCGATTGGCGAGCATATTCTGGGACAAGTCGCCTTTGGCAAAGTGGTCGCCTGGAGCAGCATGATCTTTCTGGGCGGCGTGCTGATCGCGCTGCCGGTGATGGTCGCCCTGCTTTTCATTAACATCGGCCTGGGCGTGATCACCCGTGCCGCACCCACACTGAACATTTTCTCCGTCGGCTTTCCCGCATCAATCGCCGCCGGATTCCTCGTACTCATCTTCGCGATGGACAGCATCATCGGCCGAATTCAGTGGCTGTGGATGCAGGCATTCAACCACGCGCGGGACCTCGTCGGGCTGGTGAACTGATATGTCCGAGACCTCTGAAGAACGGACCGAAGAACCTACCTCGCGGCGCCTGCAAAAGGCCCGCGAAGAGGGACAAGTCGCACGCTCGACCGAGCTGCCAGCGGCTGCGGTAACGATCGCCTCGCTCGCGATGATGTACATCACGGGTGAATTCCTGATCTCTAAAATTGCCGAGGCCTTTGTCTCAGGCTTTCAGTTTGACCGCAAGCTGGTGCACTCCACCAACCTGCTCCCTGCGATCTTCGCGCATGAGCTGCTCGAGTGCTTTATCCTGGTCACACCGCTGCTGCTATTGACGGTCGCTGTCGCGATCGCCTCCTCGGGTGCGACGGGCGGCTTCTTGTTCGAAATGGGTGCCGTGCGCCCCAAAGCGACCAAGCTTGATCCGATCAACGGTCTCAAGCGCATGTTCGGCGTGAAGGCTGCCGTAGAACTGACCAAGGCCATACTCAAATTCACGCTGGTGGCCGGCGCTGTTGCCTGGGTGCTGTATGACAATATCGGTACGCTGAATCTGATCGGCAAAATGGCCTTTGAGCCCGGCATGGCCGTCGCCGGCGCACTACTGGCCAAATCAGCACTGATCATGGCCTGCGCACTGGCTGTGATCGCGTTGATTGACGTGCCCTTTCAGCGTTGGCAGTTCATGAAGCAGATGCGCATGACCAAGCAAGAAGTCAAAGACGAGATGAAAGACATCGAGGGTCGTCCCGAGGTCAAGGCGCAGATCCGCCGCCGGCAGCGTGAAATGGCGGCGGGTCGCATGATCGATCAGGTGAAAAATGCTGATGTCGTGATCACCAACCCGGAACACTTTGCCGTCGCCCTGTCCTACGATCCCAACGGCGACAGCGCACCCATTCTGCTGGCCAAGGGCGCCGACGCCATCGCCGCGCGTATCCGGGAAGAAGCCGTCAAGCATGGCATCGAGATATTCCAGGCCGCGCCGCTCGCCCGTGCGCTCTACTTCACCACCGAAGTCGACCACCCTGTGCCGGAAGACCTGTACTATGCGGTCGCGCAGGTGATCGCCTATGTGTTCAACCTCGCCAGCGTGAAGCCGGGCACGGGGCCGCTGCAGCGTCCGAAGCCGACCGTACCGCCCAATATGCAATTCGATGCCAACGGCAGGCTGGAAACTGAGGAGACGGTTAACTGATGGACAGACATTCCGACATGACCGAACTGATAGGCCCGGACGGTATCTTCCTTCGCACCGCCGATCGCAAGCGCTTCGACTATGTGCTGCGCGGCGTGCGCGAAGATAGCCTCTCGCTCGCGCTCTCTAGCGACAACGACGGTTTGCTCGACCATTATGGTCGGCTGATGATCAACAAGTTGCGCAAGAGCGATGGTCTGCAGATCGAAGTCTTCCTGCCGCAGAATACCGAGGCCCTGCTCGAGCGCTTCAACCAGATACTGGCCGATCTGTCGATCGACGAAGCCCGTAATGCCGAGACCTCGCAGGCGCCGCGCCGCGTACTGCTCGCGCATGACGCCAAGGCCATCAGCGAACGCGACCTGCAGCTGCTGTCACGGCTAGTACAGGATTTTCCAGGCGCGAATGTGTCCCTGGTCCTGCTGGTCGACAAACCCGGCATCCTGCTGCATGAAAAAACTTTGGACAAGTTTGGCCAGCGCATGCTCCGCTGGCCGCTGGAAGCGCCCACGCGCGAAGAAGGCGAGGCATTGATCGCTGTCGCCGGCGGTATGGGATTTGATGTCGAGGCCAAGAAAGTGCTTGCCGCGACCGGCTATGCAAAACAACCCAAGCCGCCCTCACCCGCGGTTGGCCAAGCGCCAGACCTGGCTCGCGATCAGGCCCCTGCGTCCAAGGGCAAAGAAGATCGCAAAGAAGAAAAAACCATGTCCGGTGCTGAATTGGCCGCAATGCGCCAGAAGGCGCTGCAAGACAGTTCAGGGCGCACCGAGCCCTCACTCGATGCGCCAGTCACGCCGATCAAGCCCGCGCCAAAAGCGCCGTCCTTGCGAGGCAAGGTGGTCTCCGTGGTGCTGCGCTGGGCAGCCGCGCTGACGCTGCTCGGGGTCGTCATCGCCATCGCGGTACTGCTGCTGTTCTCGCAAAAACTCGGTCCGATGCTCTACCACTCGCCGCTGTTGAAGGACAACCTGCCAGCGTGGGCCATGGAATCGCTGGCCAGTATTACCGGCAAACCACCCAGCGCGCAGCTGGAGGAATCCAAGGCGACCGCAACCCAGGCTTCAGTTCCAGCCGCTGGCGCCGATTCTATCAATGAGAAATCTGCTTCTGGTGCTGACAAAGCGCCGGTTGAGGCGAAAGCTGACCTGAAGGCCGAGACAAAACCGGAGCCAAAAGCAGACGCAAAGCCAGAGGCGAAATCTGAACCAAAGGCAGATGCCAAGACCGACGTCAAAGAAGTACCCGCTGTGGCGCCTGCCGTGGTACCTGCCGCAGTTCCCGCGACCGCTGCAGAAGCACTCGCGCCGCGCTCCGAGCGCGGCGTGGATCAGGCAGTGAAACAAGCGCGCCCTGGTAGCTATTTTGTCCAGCACGTGTCGCTGGGCTCGATGGCCGAGGCGCAGGAGTGGCGGGCGCAGTATGCAGCACTGAGCAAAAGCCGGATCGCGGCCGTGACAACACAAGACCAGGGCGTGAAATACGCCGTCGTCTCGGGGCCCTTTTCGAACCAGAAGGAGGCCGAATCCTTTGCGGCGCGCCCGGGCGTTCCGGCCGATCCGTGGCTAAGGCCAGTGAAATCATTGCAGCGCGCGCTGGTAAGCAGCGGCCGCTGATGGTCGCCTCACGCGAAACAGGGGTGGCTGATGTCATCTGAAGAAGAAGCACAAGTATTCCGGGGCGGAGCGGCGATCGAGGCGATCTCCGAGAACCAGCACCGGAAAAAGAAAAAGCCGGTCAAAGGACCGGATGCGGAATCGCGCGCACTGCGTGACCAGAAAGATGGTCCCGGCGGCGTACGCGCGCTGAAAGATAGCGACAACGGGCCGTCGATCAAGAACGAGATTCGCGATGGCGAAGGTGATGCGATCAGCCGCGCGATGCAGGACGCGCAAGCCCATGGTGAAAGTGGCGGCTGGCGTCCAGGCGATGGCCATGCGGATACGCGGGCATTGCGCGATGCCGATGCGCAGGGCATAGGCAAAGGAACGCATCGCGGCGAAGGACCCTCCGATCTGCGGGGCATGCATGACGCAGACGGACCGAAGTTTGGCGCAGGTTCGCAGCGTGACGATGGTCCCGAGGACCCGCGCGCACTGCGCGACGCAGACGGACCGACGTTTGGCGAAGGTTCGCATCGTGATGACGGTCCCGCCGACCCGCGCGCACTGCGCGACGCAGACGGCGATGCCGATCTGAGGGAATTGGAAGATGGCGAAGGACTGATTGACACGCGCGCTGCACTGGATGCCGTAGGCCTCTCTGACAAGCATCTGCACAATGATGCGGACGGCCCTGGCGATCCGCGTGCGCTGCAGGACGCGGATGGCCCGGCGATCACCTCAGCCATGCACGACGCCGGCGCGCATGCCGAAGTAAAAGCATGGGAAGACGCTGAGGGTCCCGCCGATGCGCGCGCACTGGAAGATGCAGAAGGTCCGGCGGATCGGCGAGCGCTGGAAGATGCCGAAGGACCTGCCAACCGGCGCGAGATGAAGGATGCAGACATGCCCGACAGCGAACATTCGCTGGGCGAGCATGAATTCGGCGGCGATGAAAACGCGATGCCTGCAGACGCGGAAGCCGAAGCAGAGGAAATCGACCACCGCACCAGCGACGAGCTGGTCGAGGACATCTTGCATGAAAAGGTAGCGCAGGCGGAGCTCACACCCTGGGCCTTGTCGGTGCATCTTGAGCAGCGAATAGCCAAAGTGAACGAAATGAGGGAAATCGCTAACGCGAGGCTCGAGGCCCTTGAGGCCTTGTCCAAGAAACTGGAAAAAAGACTGTCATCATTATGAGCGACGAAGACAAAGACAAGCCTGAGGGTGGAGATGGCTTCACCCCTGCCCCACCTCCCCCGCAACTGAGCGAGGAAGAAGCTGGCGTAGCGCCCGCCGCCGAGGCCACTGCCGACGACGGTGAACATACCGGTGATACGATCCTGCCTGACGGCTCGGTCCACGTGCCCCAGGACACAGCCAAGCGTGCACTCGAGGCGGTGCAGATACTGGTCGAGAACAACCGTTCGGCCTCGCAGCAGCTCGAGTCGCTGATGAGCATCGTGCTCGATGCCGCCGAGGTCGCCAACCGCTCTGCGTCACACGTCACCACGACGGGTGGCCAGCTCAACAAGGCCGCCGAAAAACTGATCGATGGCGCGCAAAAGACCTCCAACCAATCCAAGATCGTGCTGGCGTTGGCTGCCGCCGTGCTGGTGGGCTGCGGCGGCACATTCAGTTTCATCGCCGTGCAGTTGCAGTCCAAGGTCGAGCAACTGGATGAAATGATGCTGGCCGTCGGCAAGCGCGCTGTGGACCTGAAACGCCGTATGGAATCGATGGACGATATCCATACCCAGCTGACCGAGTTGAACCTGAAACAGGAAAACACACAGTCTGTCCAGCAGGCGATCGAAGACAAGATTGCTGCCATCATGGAGCTGGCCAAAGGAGGAGCCACCAAGAAGGCAGCCGAGCCCGTACCGGCTCCGGCCCCGACCAAGCCCGCCGAGCCGAGCAAAAAATCCGAGAAAGCGGACAAGACCGAAAAAGCCGAGAAGCCTGAGAAGCCCGAAAAAACAGAAGCCACCAAGAAGGCCGATGCCGAGGCCGCCGAGAAGAGAGCAGAGGCCGCCAAAGCACGTGCCGAGGCCGCCAAGGCAGAAGCAGCGCGCGCCGAAGCAGCTAATAAGGCATTGCTGCAGCAACTGGCCGGTCTTGATGCGCTGCTCAAGGAACAATCGAAGTCCGTTAAAGACCTCAACGGTCAGGTCACCAACCTGAACGGTTCGGTGCAACATGTCGAGGCACTGAAAAAAGAAGTCGAGACTCTCTCCAAACAGCAGGTGCAGCAAGAGAAGCAACGCGCACTGGAGGCTGAGCGCGCCGCGCAGGAACTCGCTGCCGCCAATGCGCGTCGTGAGCGCGAACTGAAAGAGAAAGAGCGTGAGCTGGCCCGCGAACGCGACCGCGCCAAAGAGCGTGAGATTGCCAGAGAGCGCGAAGCAGCGAAAGAACGAGAACTCGCTCGCGAGCGTGAAGCGGCGGCGGCCAGAGAGCGCGAAGCAGCAATAGCCCGCGAGCGTGAGCTGGCCAAAGAACGCGAGAAAGAAGCCAAGGCTAAGGAAAAGACTGTCGCCTACAACCGCGAGCAATCGCGTCCGTCGGGTAATGTGGGGAATGAGGTACCGGCTTACAGCAAGCCCGCCGTAGCCAAGCCGGAATAAGCGCCAAGCTGGCAGACTATCCTTCGAGGATAGTCTGCCGGAGACAACACAACATCACTCGCGCCGAAGAAACTCAGTCAGCATCATGAAGACCTCAATTTGACCGTCAATTAGTGCGCACTCCAGGGCACTCCGATCATTGTTGTTACGAGCTGCTGCCTGCTCTTGGGCCGAATCCATCGTCAATAGCATCTCAACGATCTCTGCGTGACCTTTTTCAGCAGCAAGCATCAGCGCATTTTTTCCATCGTTATCTCTGCTCAGTGCTTGCTGCTCGCCGCTTTTCATATTGACGAGCAAATCAACGATATCTGGATGTCTGAGAATGGCACTGACCATCAAGGCATTCATGCCATCTCTATTCCGCACAGCCGCCTGATCATCTGCCGAATCCATTTCCAAGAGTTCTTTAACTACCTCATAGTAACCACCCCTCGTTGCATAAAGTAATGCATTATTTCCCAGGCTATCCACTGCGAGGGCCTGATCAGCTCCGGAATCCATTTTTCTGAGTAACTCGACCACCTTCACCGCTCCGGTTCTCGCTGCACGCATCAAGGCATTCATGCCGTGATAATCTGGCTTCTTCACCATCGCCTCTGCCGATGCCAATGTCAGTAACTCTCTCACCACCTCGGGATGATTATTGGATGCAGCAGCCATCAATGCGTTTGCGCCAGTGCGCCTCATGGATGATCGGGTTTGTTGTTCGATAGATTTCATTTTTTTTAGCGCTTTTACAACTTTGACATGACCGTTACCGGAGGCATGTAGCAAAGCATTCGCACCCATATGATCTTCTGTCAGCGCCTGTTTATCAGCTGAATCTGTTTTCAACAGAGCGATCACTTTCTCTGTATTACCCAAATGTGCCGCCTGGACAAGCTCACGTCCTATTTCAGGAATATCATTAAACCCAAATCTTTCATTTACGCCAGGATCTGATCCAAGCTTCCGGGATGGTTTGTTGCTACTGAATTTCACAGCATTTTTTGAAGAATTATCGGTTTGCTTTTCGTTTTCCTTAAAATTTAAACCGAACGTCTGAAGTATATTCAAAAATCCTGAGGGAATGTTTTTCAGAATCCCGGATGTTGAATATTTTTCTTCAATTAATTTGCGTAATTTTTCAAGCTCAGGATTTGAAAATCGTGACAGAAAAACTTTCAAGGCTTCGAGCTCCTGACTGCCAACTATCATCGTCTCATCGAATACCTGAATGAGTATTTCATGCAGATTTTTCTTGTCCCCAGCATCCATGATCAAGCGTACCGCCGCGGCCTTACCGGTGCTGATCGCATAAAACAGCGCTGAGCGTGCCTTGCTCCCCTTGCCTTCCGTGGACATTGCCAGTGCTGGCCGCACCTTCAGCAGCTCCTCCAGACGCTTCTGCTGTAGCGCCGACAATGGTCCTTCTTTTTTCAGTAACTGAAACCATTCCTGATCTGGTGCCAACTTGACTTGCTTATGACTGCCGGTGACAGCGGTCGTTGGTTTTTTCTGTTTGGATTCTGTTGAGCGTGATGTCGTATTTGAATGCGATGGGCGCTTATCTGTCACATCACCGGTAACGGCTGTACCGTTGCTCCTGGCCACGAGCTCAGGCTCTGTGGAAGGTAGAATTCTGATGTCTTTCCTCGATGCCTTGGCTACCCGGACAGGTTGCTGCCATTCGACGGCAGGTAGATTGTTGAGCTGCTCGGATTTTTTTGTGGTGGTCACGGCGGTCGTTAAAGCACCGGTCGAGGTGGTGGTCACTGAAGCTGGCTGTACCAGACGCGTCATACCGACCGGAAGCCTCTCTGTCGTTGACTTATTTTGATTCGCAGGCATCAGCTTTTTGACAGGTATCGTGACAGGCTCGAGTCGCCGCTCTGGCTCTGGCAATGCAACAACTGGCGTTTCGCCAAGCTGTAACTGCTCAACCGCCTTGCGCAGGTCATCGACGCTTATCATTTTCCCGTGCATCTTCGGTAGCATGGACCCAAGCAACTCCTGGTTACCCATAATCCATTCCTCATCCATGGTGATGAAGATCAAAGCAGCCTTTAGGTAGGGAAGGAGATCATCTTTGTAGGATCCGATGTCAAACAAAGTTTGCATTAAGTCAGACAAGGAGTCTCGAACATCAGGAAATTCTCGTAGAGCTTCTGGTTCATTCAAACAGTAGACAATTGTTCGCATCAACATAGATTGCGCCTGTGGGCTCCAACTCGACAAATTCTTGGGTTCTGGTTTTCCAAGCAGCGAAATCATCAGATCGTAAACCGTCTGCGCATGACCAAGGTGACGCATATGAAAATGATGCAAGGCGCCAAGCGTGGCAGAAACACTGTCTTTAGATGTCATGTCCGACAGCATTCCCAGCAGGGCTGAAGTGAGGCTCTTCACCGCGTCATTCAGCAAAATTCCGGAATGACTACGTGTCCGATCCATGGCTTTTACGAAACTGAACAAATTGGCGATACTCTGCTCTACCTTGTTGCCTCTTGAAAATTCCTTAACTCGCAACGAGATCTGACCCAGCATTCGTGAGCAAATCTGCTCGTAGGTGTTTCTATCTTTTACCAGCGACGTTCCACTACGCTGCTCAATTTCAAATACTATTCGCAAAAAGTTACAGCAGTTACCTAGACGCTGACCGTTTCGTTCCGCTAGATCTTTATCCGTTATGAACTGCATATACCGGCACAGCTGACTTACCAGTGTTTGTACTCGCTGATCTTCCGGCTGCAAGACACCCGCCCCAAGACAATCCTTGATCGCATTACTGATATTAGTGACCACCGCACCTTCGACAGGCGCTACAGTGAGCGTCCGCTGATGGTTATTGACGTCTTTTTTCCATAGCTTGAATTCATTCAGCGCCGCTCCATTCGTCAATCCAAGAACAAGATCACTCAATAGTGTTTTTTGTTCTTCTATATCGATCAGCGAATATTTCATCACTGTGGAAATTTGTACCATGCACTTTCCTAGCTGACGAGTGTCAAGTGGCGCAACAAGCGTCGATGGTCTGGCATGCTCATCGTCGCCAGCGGTCCAGGTATGCATGATCTGAAGCGCCTTCTCGTAGGTTTGCCGGAGAATGTGGCTGCTTGCAGAAAAAATACCTTGCTTGAGACCTCGCGAGAGCCAGTTAAGGCCATTGATCAGCTGGGAGCTATCCCAGCTTTTTTCAAACATCTTTTCTTTACTAGCATGTGAGAGCATGCTTTCAGTCACGCTACCTAGCAAAGGTCGGGATTTATGAAAATCTGATGCAGATAGCAGTGAGTTGCTCAACGATTCCCCGGTAATGACCGACAGACCATTGAACAGCAAGTGAATATCATTCGCATTAAGACTGGCGATAGAAAATTTATCCGACTCGATATCGGCCGAAAATCGCCTCAGAAAATTGAAAAGACTACTGGAAAGCGTATTCAGCACTTTAGGGGAATGCACTCGAAGATAATGAATATCTCCGCGCTTTTCAGCTTGTTTGATGTCAGCGAATAACTGAATCATGCGATCAATATCCAGCTCTTTATCCTCGCAGATGCTGGACAGTCGATCCCGAACCGAGCGAACCGAACTCTCGGCAACCTCTAATCTTTCCCGGTGGGCTACGCTATCTTGGGTATCTTCGCTGAGGTCAGCTGACCGCCAGTGCGATTGTGAAGATGGCTGATCTCGCGACTGGATGCGAGGGTAGTTCTGACTACCCTGCTGGCGGTTTAATGAATTATCTGCGTTCGGCTGAGCCTTTGCAGTGACGTGGGTCTTGGAATCGCGGTGACGCAAGGAGAATGCTGGCGTGGCCATGACAGGTTACCTCGGCAAGGAGACGAAAGCACCTCGGTAACCACGTGTACCCCACGGTTCCGGTGACGGTCGAGCCACACACCATCCAAACCGCTCTGGCAAGCCCTGTTCTTAGCGAGCTCTACGAGCCGAAGGCATCCACCAGCACCTCGATGCGCCGATTCTTCGCTCGGCCCTCACGCGAGTCGTTCGGCGCCACGGGTTTGGTGTCTGCCATGCCGCGCACCACCACACGTTCACGTGGCACACCTGCATTTTGCGTGAGGAAGTCAGCGACCGATGCGGCTCTTGCGCCCGACAGATCCCAGTTTGACCGATACCGATTGTGACCCGAGAGAGGAATATCATCGGTATGACCTTCGATCGTGATGCGACCGCCCGCCGAAGTGATGGTCTGTCCGATTTTTTTCAGCGTTGGCATAAAGTCGGGCGAGAGCTCTGCGCTACCTGAGTAGAAGCTTCCCTGCACCACCAGACGAATGACAATGCGCTCGCCATCACGCTCTACCTGAGCTTGGCCTTGCAAGATCTCGTTCTTCAAGGCCTCACGGATTTTTTGCAGGTTGCGCGTGGACTCGGCTATGCGCTCGCCCGTATCGACCCCTTCGCGCACCTCGACCAGGCTTTCGACCTGCGCTTGGGCATCAGCGATACGCCCGTACAGATCGATCATTTCTTGCGGCAGCACGCCATTGCCGCGCTCGGGCAATTGCAGCACCAAACGACCATCCTCAGTACGCAACTGAATCTTCTTGCCCACCAGATCGGCCGACAGTGACTTTTGCAGTGTGCCGAGATCTTTTGCCAGCTGCTCAGGTAATGGCGTTGCCTCGGTTTGCGAACCACTGGCCGTGGATGTACCGCCTGCAGCCAACTGGGTCTCTGCTGCAGGCGCGACGATCGGCGGCGGCGCCTCCTGTCGGCCGAGGGATTTTTGCAGCGAGCCGCTGACATCCTTAAAACGGTTGGGATCAGGGTCGGAGAATGACAGCAGCAGCACGAAGAACGCCAGCAGCAGCGTGATCATGTCGGCAAAGGTGACGATCCATGGCGGCCAGGGGCGGCGCGCATGATGCATTGGGTCTTCTTCGTCAAACAGTGTGCTGGCCGCGAACATCGACGGATGCTCCGGCTTTTGCAGCTCGGCGATCTCGTGCGAGTGACGATCGAACATGAGGTCTATTTGCTGTCAGGCTCGGATGTCTGCGCGGGCAGGGCCTCGGGAGCCGCATCATGCGCGTCGTCGGGGACGGGCAAGGCTTCCGGTTCGGGCGTTCCTTCTTTCAGATTGCCCAGCAAGAGATCGGGAAGCATGCGCGGATCACCGCCTTTGTGCATGAACATCATGCCCGCGATGACGAGCTCGTAGTTGTTCTTCACGCTTTTGCCGTGGCCCTGAATCTTCTGCACCAGCGGGCCGATGACCACATTGGCCAGCACGGCGCCGTAGAGCGTGGTCAGCAGGGCGACCGCCATGCCCGGACCGATTGCGCGCGGGTCGGTCATATTGCCCATCATGAGCACCAGACCCAGCAACGTGCCTATCATGCCCATGGCCGGTGCCAGTTCCTGCGCATAGGCAAAGAAGTCTCTGGCGTGATCGTAGCGGTTCTTCAGCTCGGCCAGCTCGCGCAGCAGCGCGTCTTTCAATAGGGTCTCATCCAGCCCATCGACCCAGAGCCGCACAGCCTTGGCGATGAAGTTATCGTTGTAGTCGCGGTCTTCCAGCACCACCATCCAGCGATCGTTGTAGCGCACGACTCGCCCTACTTCGATCATTTCGTCAATCAGGTCCGTGAGTCGCGTCGGCGAATCCGAAATGGCTTCGCGGGCCGTCTCGAACGCGCTCTTGAATTCAGATAGCGTGCTCTTGGCCAGCACCACCAGAAAGGTACCGCCAAACACGATCAGGATCGCCGGGATATCGATGAACTGCAGAAAATTGCCGCCCGTCGCAATGGCGATCAGCAGCAGTGCGCCACCGACACCGATCAGACTACCGCTCTGTATTCGAGGCTTGCTCATGAATGATGTGTTAGGCAAAAAAACGGTGCCCGCGTCATGCCGAACGCAGGCGGTATTTATCTATTTTTTCAATCAGTGTCGTGCGCTGCAGATTCAGCAGTCGCGCGGTCTTCGATACATTGCCTGCCGAGCGATCAAGCGCTTGCTCGATGAAGGCACGCTCGATCTGCGCCATTTTCTCTTTCAGCGAGAGACCCTCGGGCGGCAGCACCGGGCCTCCCTGTGCAAGCATGATGATGTCTTCCACATGATTGCGCTCTTCCGCCGGTGCGGGCGCGTTCCCGTGTTCGCCCAACGCGAACATGTGCAGCACATCGGCAGACTCTTGCACCTGCTCGGCCTGACCCGCTGGCGTGGGCGGCGGCGTCTCTTCGCCGGCACGCTCCTGCTGCAGCTTTTGCAAGCCCTTGGGCAGCATCGCCGAGGGCACGACGGACAGCGCCAGATACTGCCCGGCGAACAGCGTGGAGAAACGATGCACGAGATTTGACAGCTCACGCACATTGCCCGGCCAGTCATAGGTTTTCAGCGCGTCGAGGAATTCCGGGGAGAAGCTGATCGGCGCGCCCTTGTGCGCAAATTTTTCTGCGTAGTGCTTCAGGAGCAGCGGAATGTCATCGCCACGCTCGCGCAGCGGCGGCGTGCGGACCGGCAGCACATTCAATCGATAATACAAGTCTTCACGGAAGCGGCCTGCGGCGATTTCTTCTTCCAGATCGCGGTGGGTCGCTGCGATCACGCGCACATCGACCTCGACAGGACGCGAGGACCCCACCGGATCGACCATGCGCTCCTGCAGCACACGCAATAGCTTCACCTGCATGTCGAGCGACAAATCCCCAATCTCGTCGAGGAACAAGGTGCCGCCATGGGCAAGCTCGAAGCGGCCGACGCGGTCCGCGAGCGCACCCGTGAACGCGCCCTTGCGATGCCCGAACAGCTCGCTTTCCATGAGTTCTTTGGGGATGGCAGCGCAATTCAGCGGAACGAAGTTCGCTTCGGCACGAGGCGACTGAAAGTGCAGCGCTTGCGCGACCAGCTCTTTGCCGGTGCCGGACTCACCATGGATCAGCACCGTCGCTGTCGAGTCCGCTATCGTCTCGATCAGCTTGCGTATCTCTCGCATCGGCGGGCTGTTGCCAATGATGGGATTCGGCTGTCGCATCAGGTTGAGATCCTTGGAGGTCGTTGATCGGTGCGCTGCGCAAAAGTAAGGCTGTAGATCGGCCAGCAGACCGGCAAACAAGCCCACAGTTCTCCAATGTTTCCTGATTGGAACATACCCATACAAAGCTGTCAACAAGCTCCGCGCAAGACAAGCTGGGACCAGAGATATCAATTCGATAAGCCAATACCCGTCCCCAGCGTCACAGGGGGCCTTGCGACAGACCTCATGATCATCTGCGCGATGGGGCGGTCGATCACCATCCATCGCTGTCATCACCGTCAGCCCTTTTAAACTGCCGAATCCCGCCCGAGCTTTCGCTGGCTACAATGGGCGCTCATCCCCTACTCGAGCCAATCGATGAAGGCCATGCACCTGCTGCTCCCCACTGGCTTCACTCTCTCGCCTGTCGTTGGCTGGCTGCTGGACGCGCCCTGGCTGACGGCAGTGCTCGCCACGCTAATCATTCCGGTGGCGGAGTGGCTCTATGGTCGCCATGCACCGGCCGTGGAGTATCGATGGGGCAGCTTCATTCCGCGCATCATTCTGTTCGCCGCGATTGCGCTGACCACGACATTGGCGCTGCACGCTGATCAACTCGACTGGGGAGATCTGTGGTGGCTTTCCCTGGGCTGCGGTTATGTCAGCGGTGGAATCGGTATCGTGCTCGCCCATGAACTGGCGCATCGGCGCCCCCTGACAGACCGACTGCTCGCGCGCGCTTTGCTGACCTCCATCGCGTATGGACACTATGCGCTGGAGCACAACCGCGGTCATCATCGACACGCGGCCACCCTGCCCGATCCTGCCACTGCGCGCGAACATGAGAGTCTGTGGCAGTTCATGCCTCGCTATTTTTACGGTGTCTTCGCAGAGTCGCTGCGCCTCTCGAGACAAAGCCGCGCCACACTCAACGAAGCGCTGACCCTGAGCTGGCTGTCGCTGATGCTCGTGCTCACGATATTCTCGGTGGCGGGCTGGAAAGGTCTCTCGTTCTGGGTAATTCAGAGCCTCATGGCGCAGGTGCTGGTGGCAGCGATCGACTACGTCGAGCATTGGGGATTGCGGCGCGAGGCGATCAATGGCCGGTATGAGCGCATGGGTCCGCAGCACACCTGGGACTGCGCGAACCGAATCTCGGATGCGCTACTGTTCAATCTGCCGCGCCACGCATCCCATCATCTCGAACCCTCGCTGGACTGCGACACGCTCTACCGCATGCCACAATCGCCGCAGATGCCGACGGGTTATGCGGGCATGGTAGTGCTCGCCAGCCTGCCACCGCTCTTCCGAAAGATCATGGCACCTCGCCTGCCGACAAAGCAACAGGTCGAAGAACAACTCCACGAACACAAGGACAAACTGGCATGGACACCAAAGCCTTGAGGGCACTGCAATGGAAGGTTTTCGAGAACGTGGCCGCAGCGCAGCTGGTGCCGCTGATGCGGATAGGCGATGAGCTCAAGCTGTTCACCACACTGGCGGACACTGGCCCCTGCGACAACGCCAGCTTTGCCAAGGCAGCGGGTATTGATGCGCGCTACAGTCTGGAATGGCTGTCGGCAATGTGTGCCGCTGGTTATGCGTCCTACGATACCGTGCATGGGCATTTTTTTCTTACGGAAGAACAGGCCGCCGTGTTCGCGCACGAAGACAGTACCTCGCTGATGATCGGCGCTTACGACAGTCTGGCCGCCTGCGTGATGGACGAGCCAAAGATCCGCGAAGCCTTCAAGACGGGCAAAGGTGTCGCCTGGGGCGAGCATCACCACTGCTATTTCCGTGGTACCGCGCGGTTCTTCAAGCCCGTCTACAAATCCAACCTCGTGCAGCGCTGGCTGCCCAAGATTCCTGCGCTGACCGAGAAGCTGCATGCTGGCGGCAGCTTTGCCGATGTGGGTTGCGGTCATGGCGTCTCGACCATGCTGATCGCGCAGCATTTTCCGGAAGCGACAGTGCATGGCTTCGATTTTCATGCGCCATCAATTGATGAGGCGCGGCGTCTGGCGGCAGAGGCCGGTCTGTCATCACGCGTGCACTATGAAACGCGCAGCGCCAAGGATTATGAGGGCAGCTTCGATGTGATCGCGTTCTTCGATTGTCTGCACGACATGGGGGATCCGGTCGGTGCAGCCGAGCATGCCCTCAAGCGATTGAAAGATGACGGTATGCTGGTGATCATCGAACCTTTTGCGAATGACAAGCTGGAAGAAAACTTCAATGTGATCGGGCAAATGTTCTACTGCGCATCGACCATGGGCTGCGTGCCCGCCTCGCTCGCGCAGGAAGTCGGGCTTGCGCTCGGCGCGCAGGCCGGTCCGGGGCGCCTGACCATGGTGCTGCAGCAGGCAGGATTCAGACACGTCGAGACCGTGGCCACCACAGCGACCAACATGGTACTGTGCGCTACCAGATAAAGTGATCCACTCAGTCTACCGGAGACCTTGCATGAGCACCGTCAGCTACCTGCGCCGCATCCTCAAAGACAATCACACCATCGCGGTGGTTGGCTTGTCGGCCGACTGGTATCGTCCCTCCTACTTCGCCGCCAAGTACATGCAGGAACACGGCTTTCGCATCATCCCGGTCAATCCGAAGTACAACGAGATACTGGGCGAGCGCTGCTACCCAGACCTGGCATCCATCCCCGACAAAATCGATATTGTCGATGTGTTCCGCAAAAGCGAAGACTGCGCGCCGATCGCAAAAGACGCGGCTGCCATCGGCGCCAAAGCCTTGTGGCTGCAGATCGGCGTGATGAATGACGAAGCACGACAGATCGCGGAAGCCGCCGGAATGGATTTCGTGCAGAACCGCTGCGTGAAGATCGAATATGCACGCCTGTTCGGTGGACTGTCGTGGTTCGGTGTGAACACCCGCATCATTTCCGCTCGTCGTCCCGTATAACCAACCGCGCAAACCGTACGACAAACCGCCATGGCAAACGAAGACCAGGACCATATCTACGATTTCGACACACTGTGCCTGCACGCAGGACAATTACCTGATGCCGCCACTGGCGCGCGTGCGGTGCCGATCTATCAGACCACTTCTTATGTGTTTGACAGCGCAGAGCATGCAGCGAGCCTGTTCAACCTGCAAACTTTCGGCAATGTCTATTCGCGACTCTCGAATCCGACCGTCGCCGTACTGGAAGAACGTATTGCCGCACTGGAGAATGGTCGTGCAGCGGTGGCGACGGGCAGCGGGATGGCCGCGCAAATGATCGCGATGCTGAATATCTGCGAAGCCGGTGACGAGATCGTCGCGGCGCGCACGCTCTATGGCGGCACGGTCACGCAACTGGATGTGAACTTCCGCAAGCTGGGTATCAATACGATATTCGTCGACTCGGACGACCCGGAAAATTTTGCGCGCGCGATCACACCCAAAACAAAATTGCTGTACGCGGAGACCATCGGCAATCCATCGATGAATGTGCTCGACATCGAAAAAGTCGCCAAGATCGCCGAACAGGCCGAGCTGCCGCTGTTCATCGACAATACTTTTGCCAGCCCCTATCTGTGCCGCCCCTTCGAGTGGGGCGCAGCGATCGTGATGCACTCGGCGACCAAGTTCATCGGCGGCCATGGCACGACCATGGGCGGGGTCATCGTCGAATCCGGGAAGTTCAACTGGGGCAACGGAAAATTCCCTTCCATGATCGAGCCCTCCAAGGGCTATCACGGCGTGCGCTTTTACGAAACCTTTGGCGATTTTGGCTTCACCATGAAATGCCGGATGGAAGGTCTGCGCACCTTCGGTCCTGCGCTCTCGCCAATGAATGCCTTCCTGCTGCTGCAAGGCGTGGAGACCTTGCACCTGCGGATGGAGCGACATTGCAGCAATACCCAACGTATTGCCGAGTATCTGTCATCTCATCCCCGGGTATCGTGGGTGAATTATCCAGGACTGAAGAACAACAAGTATCACGATCTCGCAAAAAAATATCTGCCCAAAGGTGCCGGTTCAGTACTCTCATTCGGTGTGAAAGGTGGCGCGGATGCCGGACAGAAATTCATCGAGCATGTCGAGTTCCTGTCCCATCTGGCGAACATTGGCGATGCAAAGACCCTCGTGATTCACCCAGCGTCGACTACGCATCGCCAGCTGTCCGAAGAGCAGCAGATCGCGGCAGGTGTGCCGCCAGATCTGATTCGTCTGGCAGTAGGGATTGAGTCGGTGGACGATATTCTTTGGGATATTGATCAGGCGTTGGGCAAGACCTGAGCCGAAGGTCTGCTGCACAGCGAGGGATAGAGGCATCACATCAAGGTATTCCGGCCAGCGTCAGAATGAGTATTCTGACGGTGACCACCCTCGCGAGCACTATCCCATCAACCTTTCGACTAGCCAGCCACAAGCCATCAACAAGATAGCCACTGACCCCCAGCGCTGAATCAAGCGCACTACCTGTTCCCTGCCAAGGAATGGCGCCAGTGCCACGCCAACGGCCACCACCACCACCATCTGCCCGAATTCAACACCCAGATTAAACGCCAGCAGCGTCTCAATGAAATGCGAGGATGACAGCCCCAGTTCGCGCAAGCCATTCGCAAAGCCCAATCCGTGAATCAGCCCAAAACCAAAGGCCAGCTTCCACTGGTACGCCCCCTTCCCTCGCCACAAGTTCATGAGCGCGGAAATGATGATCGAGGCTGCAATCGCTGATTCGATGAGTTTGTCAGACAAGCTCACCCAGTCCAGCGCGGCAGCAGCCAACGTAAAAGAATGCGCGACCGTGAATGCGGTCACGACCTTGAGCGCGTAGATCATCAGCGGACGCAAGGCCGCAGTAGCCAGAGAGAGCCCCGGCAGCAGCAAACACAGCAGGAACAGCAAATGATCCAGGCCGCTCCAGATGTGCAGCGTGCCCTCCCGTGCATAAGACCAGAGTATCTCGATCAGCGAAATCTCTCGCAATGGCAGCCTCTGCGCCGCATGGCGCGCATCGAAGACCGCCGAGGTCTCCAGCCCGTGTGCAGACAACTTGACGAAGGCGCGCGCGATTTTCTCTTCTTCATTAAAAAAGCCATAGCGCACCAGCAGCTGAGAGGCTTCGGGATCGAGCGCAGCCGCGCTGAATGACTGCCGCACATACAAACCATCATTGTGCAAGGCGACTTCTTGCGACTGAAAGGCCAGTGACAAAGGACGTCCATCGGCTTCCATCGACAATGACGATGCAATCACGGACGAGAGTTTGGGCTGCAAGGCCGCCAGTTCATCGCGCTGTATCGGTTTTTGCTGCTCCGGCGGGATCTGCAACAGGCTGTTCAGGTCACGCACCGCAAAGTCCAGTTGTACCCGCAGGGCCTGTGAATCGCTGTCGATACGCAGATAGCTGTTCCCTGATTGGTGCGCAGCCGCGTTCACGCCGCAGACCATCAGACATGCGGCAAACCAGTGCAGAAGTTTCATGGGTTGGCTAGCGCGTCCAGCGTGGCCAGCTTCAGACTGTTCGGCCAGCTGCTGCGGAATCTACGTACCAACTCCTGAACGCGCTGCTGACATTTAGCCTTGGGTACCGCGCCAGACTCGGCCGCTTGCAGATAATGAATCGCAAGTATGAAGTGCACCTCCTCGCTGTCCACCTCGGCATGCTTGGCATTCAGCAAACCCTCGCCAAAGCCTATCATGTCGAGCAGCGTTTCTTTGCTCTGCTGAATAGGTTTCAATGGATTATCAACAAAGCTATCGTAGAAATGATTCTTCAGCACCCGGTAACGTGCCAGCGCTGCCTGGGCGCCCTTGGGCTCGAGTGTCAGCGCCTCGCGCCACGGCCGCAGATCGGCCAGTATCAGACGGGTCTGCGGCGATTGCTGAAACTTGTAGGGCGTAGCATTCAGCTGGCTCACCAGCATCGTGGTTTCCAGTCCCTGTATTTTGCCGTGGCTGATGATGTCTTCATTCAGCAGGCTGCGAATCTCGTCGAGCAGCTTGCCGGTTTCAATCAGCGCCGCCGCACGAGCGGCCGGGCTGCCGCTGGCCGCGCCACGCTGCAACTCATCCAGCTTCGCGACATACGCCTTGCGCGCTTCACTGCTGATGGCATCATGCGACCACGCCGGAGCCGGCATCAGTGCGATGAGTGCGACAAGCGCCATGAGCGCCGCCAGCAAACTACCACCGGCGCGGCGTAACGAGCGCGTCATACCGCCTCTGTAGGTGGCATCTCCAACTTCTCACCGAGTGCCGCTGAGCGCGCGCCGGGATGCACACTCATGCCCAGCTGGCCGTCGAGCGGCACACGCAGATGAAGCGGTCTTGCCTCTTCGAGCAAGGTCGCGGTCACAACATAGGCATGATGCAGTGGCAGGTTCTCGCGCGCGACCAGCACATGGGTGCCATTGTCCAGCATGACCTGCATGGGTATCGGTTTGTACTCTTCGAAGCCCGCACCACCGGAGACCATGGCTTTCGCATCGCTGTAGGACAGCACCGCCAGTTTGGCCTGATCAGTCTTCAACAGACTGGCCACACGGCGCATGTCGCGCGCACGGCTGACCATGGCCTGCGACAGCGGAAGCCGCTCAAGCAGCAGCGCTACCCACTCGTCACCGATTGAGTCACCTTCCAGATCACTGCGCGAGGTCAGAATCTGCAAGTGCTTCTTGCGGAAGATGTCCCACTGACGGTAAGGCGAGTGGGCGCGCGCGGCGCGAAACGGTATTGCCAAAGCGGCTGCAACCGATGCAGCGCTCAGTAGCCAGGTTCTTCTATTCATGCGATTCATCTCGGTTCAATTCTCTGCATTCATTGTCCTGCAAAAGAAAAGAGCGAGGACAGGCCTCGCTCTTTCCAATCAACAGATCAGCTCATTACTTCTTGAAGATTTCCATCGGGCAGATCGTGGTCACCGCATAGTTCGGCACGTCCACCACGTTGGATACGCGGAGGTCGCAGGCGACACTGGTCACCACATAGGCTTGCTCGGAAGTCAGGCCTTTGGTTTTCTGCAGCCAGTCGATCATCTGCAGCAGCGAGTTGCGCGCTGCAAGCGTGAGATCGTTGGACAGATTGGTCAGCGGCTTGAGCTTCTCGGCACCCAGGTAGGCCCACTGCGGCGGGATCTCGCCGGCTTCTTTGAACGGGTAGCCAACGGTCGCGTGGAATGAGTCCGGCTCCAGCTTCTTCAGCTGCGAACCGCCTTCAAACTGAGGCTGTTTCACTACCGACGCCATACCCTTGCGGATCTCGGTCTGGATGGTCACGACAGCGCCCATCTCGATCGCGGTACCAGCAACTTCGCCATCGCCCTGTGCGTAGTGAACATCGCCGATGAACACGCCGCAACCGTCGATGAAGCAAGGCAGCAGCAGCGTCGTGCCTTCGACCATCTGCTTGACGTCCATGTTGCCACCGTTCTCACGGGGCGGAATGGTGCGCAAGCACTTGTCCTTCTTGCTGCCATTCGGGCCACAGACTTCCGGCGGACGTGCGCCGGTCGGCTCTGGAGGCAGTGCAACGCCACCGGCAGCGGCGAGCTGGCTTTCGCGAGCGAGCCACTTGTCGACTTCCGCTTCACCCGGCAGCACGCCGACTGAACCCATGAAGCCATTCATCGGAATGCGCACGCCCGGCACTTGCTCGGACACCGCCTCGCGACGGTTCAGCTTCCAGTTGGCGACAAATGGCGAGGTGTACTTGTCCGCCAAAAAGCCAAAGCCAGGAACGATCGTGGTGTAGCCATACTCGTCAGGCTGAATATCGATCAGCTTGATAGCGATGACATCACCACGCTTTGCGCCCTCGATGTAGATCGGGCCGGTCATCGGGTGAACCAGGTTCAGGTCGATGGCGGTAACGTCTTTGGGCTTGGAGTTGATGTTCAGGTTGGAGTCGAGTGCATCACGAGTATGCACCACGATCAGATCGCCCGGCTTGGCCTTGGCTGCCGGCTTGATCGCGGGGTGATAACGGTTGAAGCAGTTCGGGTCTTGCTCGCAGTGAGCGCCCTTCTTCTTCACTTCGACGATGGTTTGGGTTTTTACATCGGTTGTGTCAGCCAACGCGACCGAACCGACGCCTGCTGCGAGAAGCGCAGCGAGCAGAGCTGGGATGAAGCGCATTGCAAATCTCCGGTGATGGGTAAAAAGATCGGGTTTTCATACCGTTGTGGCTTTGATTGATACCGAGCCATCTTTTTATGAACTATTCAGTCCACCTCCATTGTTGCTCTGCGGCATTGTTTTGTCCAGAGAAAAATTAGCGGATTGGTCGGTACCGAGAACAAAAACCCTTTACCTTTTAGGCTTTTTTCTCGCACAGCAAATGACTGTGCACGAAGCTGTGGCCCGGCCCAAAAAGTGAATTTATTTAGCGCTTTAATAGTTTATTGATTCATAGTTTGTTTTTCGCTATACTGTTCAGACTTCACCTCATGCCTCACACGACATGACCGATTCTCTTGCCCCCGCCATCGACCTTCCGACCATGCGTGAGGCGGCTGGTCGCGCGTGCTCGTTAATGCGCGCGATGTCCAACCCAGATCGACTGATGCTGCTCTGCCAGTTGGCGCAAGGTGAACGCCGCGTCGGAGAGCTGGAAGAACTGCTCGACATTCAACAACCCACCCTGTCGCAGCAGCTGGCCGTGCTGCGCGAGGAGGCGCTAGTGGAAACACGGCGCGAAGGCAAACAGATTTATTACCGCATCGCCAGCGAGGCCGCACTGGCGGTGATGGATGTGCTTTACACAGCATACTGCGGCCCTACTGAAGGAGATACTCAACCATGAGCATAGACTGGACCCACTTCACGCCCGGCACCTCGCTGGTGGGCGGTTTGCTGATCGGTCTCGCATCAGCGCTGTTCATTCTCGCGAATGGGCGAATCGCCGGCATCAGCGGCATTCTTGGTGGACTGCTTCGGCCAAGCGGCAATGATGTTGTCTGGCGCCTTGCTTTTCTGCTCGGCCTGATCGTCGCGCCCGCGGTGGCTTCTCTGTTTATCGCGACATCCGCGCCGACGATCGATGCCAACGCCGAGATGCTTGTGATCGCCGGCCTGCTAGTCGGTATCGGTACCCGCTACGGCGGCGGCTGCACCAGTGGTCATGGTATCTGCGGATTGTCGAGGCTTTCTCCGCGCTCGCTGATCGCGACACTGGCTTTCATGGCCAGCGGCATGGCGATCGTTTTCGTGATGCGTCATCTGCTGGCCTGATCAGCGGCAACGCTCACCAAACTTTTACACTGGAGACTCTGATGCAAAACCATATGGACACCGTCGCCTCCTTCATTGTCGGACTCATCTTCGGCTTGGGACTGGTCATCGGCGGCATGACCGATCCCTCGAAAGTGATCGGCTTTCTGGATATCTCAGGAAGCTGGGATCCCTCGCTGGCCTTTGTTATGGGTGGTGCGCTGCTGGTCGGCGTGATCGCGTTTCGATTCGCTCGCCATCGCACCGCAAATTTTTTTGGTGGCGCGGTTCGTATGCCCACCAAAAATGATATCGACAAACGCATGGTGATCGGAAGCCTGCTGTTCGGTATCGGCTGGGGCCTGGCAGGCTTTTGCCCGGGCCCTGCGATTACGTCGATGGGCACAGGCAATTCCAAGGCACTATTGTTCGTGCTTGCAATGGTTGCTGGCATGGCGCTATTCGAGGGCATAGAACGCTATCGGCATCCGGTGAATGCGGATACACAGCCGCACTAACCCGTGGTACAAAGGTCTGAGCAGTCGATACACTGATTTTTCACCCGACTCTGAAAGGAGCACATCATGAAAAACGTCGGAAACACTGATCGCGCGCTACGCGTGTTCGCTGGCAGCCTGCTGATTCTGCTGGCGCTGCTGAATGTGATCGGACCCTGGGGCTGGATAGGTCTCCTGCCCATCGCCACCGGCCTGCTGCGCTTCTGTCCCGCCTATACCGTGCTCGGTTTGCGGTCCTGCCCGGTCGAGCAAAAGGAAGAGCATGCCTAAGGTGCGCTCGAAGGGATTCTCAAATCCTGCGCAGACCTGGGACGCGCGCTTTTCGACGGACAGCTACATCTTCGGCACCGAGCCGAATGTGTGGCTGTCGCAGCACGGCCATCTGCTCCAACCCGGCTCGCGCGTACTCGCCGTCGCTGACGGCGAAGGACGTAACAGCGTCTGGATGGCGAAGCAAGGCCTAAAAGTCGATGCGTTCGATATCTCGCCAATGGGTGTGGGCAAGGCGATCAAGCTTGCTCGGCAAGCAGACGTCGAGGTGAATTTCCAGGTAGCCAGCGCTGAAGACTTTGACTGGAAGGTCGGCGAATACGATGCGGTGGTCGCCATCTTCATTCAGTTTGCCGATCCGGAGACTCGCACCACCCTATTCAAGCGCATGACATCAGCGCTCAAGCCCGACGGACTGATGCTGTTGCAGGGTTACACGCCAAAGCAGCTCGAGTACAAGACGGGTGGGCCGCCGCTGGTCGATCATTTGTACACGGAAGAGTTGCTACGCGAATCGTTCTCGGATATGAATATCGTCGAACTTGTCAGCTATGAGGATGTGCTGCGCGAAGGCACGCAGCACAGCGGGCAATCGGCCCTGATTGGCCTGGTCGCGCGCAAACCCTTTGGCTGCAATTTCCGCTGAGGCAGTGCTGATCAAATAACACCAGTAACTTTAGTGGCTGGCTACCTACCACTGGGCCCGTCATTTTGCTGGCCCCCGTGTCACACAGCTACGCTATGCGTGCCATAGCACAGACAATTACTCAACGTCGGCCCGAGGGTGTCATGCACTCATTCCGGGACCCTGTTCTGGCGAGAAGCGTTCAGCGCGAGCCGCGGCGCGCCGCTCAGGTCGGTCTCCTGCGGGGTTACCACTCCTAGCCGTAGCACCGCGACGCATCATCGTACCTTGCAGTCAACCGGGTTCCCGAGCTGCGCACCTCCAGAATAAATGCACCACAGCCGCTAGTAAGCCAGTGATGCAACATACACGTCTTCATCGCGAACTAATGCCGCACTGAAAATACACACTCTGCATCCTACCGTAGCTATACCCTGACACAAGCATCGGCTTGCCCGTGGGCATAGATTTATAAGGACAATTCGATGCAGAACACTATTAGCGGAACATCCGGAACGTCAAACAAGCAGTTATTGGATACTTCATCTCACGCTGCTACCTCTGATCAAGCAGAAAAAAAACCACGTATCCAATCACGTAAAAACGCAGAAATCATCATCGATGCTGATGGACGCCGATTCAGAAATGGCATTGAATTGTTCTATGAGAGCGAGATTGACAGCGATAAGGAGCAGTACACGCCTAAGCAGCCCAAAGAAAAATCCGATGAGGTCACCTCCGCACCTTTGCAGAAGAACGCAGGGATAGTCGCGGAATCTGTCGAATCCCGCTGCGGTCGTTTTCGATCGGCCATCAAGGCTGGTGACATCGACGCCGTCAGGCAACTAGTCACACAATACCCGGATTTGGCAAGGCAGGCAGATCACTCCGACGCTCCCCTGCTACACCAAGCCATCAAAGATGGCCAACCCGCTATTGCTGAACTATTGGTTCATGTCGGAGTGTCGCCGAATTCTCAGGATGAATTCGGTGTAACGGCGCTGATACTGGCGATCTGCTGTAAGCAAGTTTCGCTGGCAGAAGTGCTTATCCGGAAAGGCGCGTCAGTCAGTCAGGCGGATAAATTCGGGAAGACGCCGCTGTGGATGGCCGTCTTCAAAGATGACACGAAAACCCTGCAACTGCTCCTTGACTGCGGGGTAGACGTTAATCAGACTAAACTTGGGGAGACCCCCCCTCTGTATCTCGCCGCCGCATCAAAGCGGACGAAGGCCGCCCAGCTGCTGATTAGCAAAGGCGCCTCCATTAATTGCTCTGATCGATCTGGGATGACGCCACTTCATTTAGCTGCCGCCAGAGGAAACGAACAGATGGCTCGCCTGCTGATAGAAAATCATGCAAGGATTGATCTGGCAAACCATAATGGGTGGACACCGCTGATGAATGCCGCACAAGCTGGCCACCTGGGCATCGTACGCTTACTTCTGGAAGAAAAAGCCGACATCGGCAAAAAATCCGATGTGGAGGAAACCGCGATAATGCTCGCCGCCTTGAACGGTCACATCGAGATAGCCGAACTACTGATTCATGCCGGTGCATCAATCGACCAGGCAGATAAGAAGGGAAGGACACCACTGACAATCGCATGCGATTACAATGATACAGAAGTACTGAAACTATTTCTTAGCAAGCTACCTAATCGCGCGGCGGTTGATGCACGAACACCCGAAGGTCTTACCCTTCTCGGTCACGCTGCGCGCAATGATCACAAGGAGATTGCCGAGATACTATTAAAGTTTGGAGCAAGTATTGATCTAGCCTTTACTGAAAACTTTACCGCACTGATGATCGCTGCCTCTAATGGAAACATCGACGTGCTCAAATTCTTGATCGACCACGGAGCAGCGATCGATCAGAGGGACGAGCATGGGCGGACAGCGCTGATGATCGCTTGTGAAAAAGGCCAGGCTGAGGCCGTTGATCTGCTGTTGGACAAGAGCCGCTTCTCCGTAACCCAAATGGCCACCATGGTAGACGTTGCAGCATCCATGGGCCATGCAAAGGTGCTCGAACATCTATTTGAAAAAGCAAAACTGTCGGCGATGTTTTCTAAAGCAATGTTGAAGGCCTGGAAGACCAATCCCGCGGAGAGTGCAATTAAAAATGGCCACCCGGAAGCCCTCGCGGTTCTCCTGAAAAACGGTATACATCCTGACCCCGCATCCGAGACAGTCTGGAAAAGTCTCATGAACGCCGCAGATAACGGGAATGCAGAGATCCTGCGTCTCGCTCTCGATGAATTCTCCTCGTCCCTTCCCTTGTCATCATCCTCTTGGTTGGGCAGAGGGCCGTCGCCGATCTACTTGCGGGTTCAACAATCTCTGATCCATGCCGTTCGGCAGAATCGCCAGGATATCGTCAGATTACTGATCAAGGCAGGCGCGAAACCGGACTTCCTCGACAAGAAGGCACAAACTGCCGTGCAAGTGGCGATCCAGAAGCGCAACCCGTCGATGTTGCAGCTGCTGCTTGGGCCGGGGGTGAAACTCACCAAAAAACATCTGAACGACAGGCTGTCGAGCGAGCTTCTGCTAGCTATCGGCGGTGATCCGCCTGATCCGCTGATCATTGATTGTCTGATCGATTTTGATACCGAAGAAAAAACAAAAAAAGACGGGTTCAGCTTTGCATTGGATTATCCAAAGCTGTCTGACAAAGTGATCGATCTGCTCATGGCCGCCCTGGAGAGCAAAGATAATCACAGCCTTCAAGGCACTGCGATGGTCACCATGCTGTGCGCCGAATTCGGCCTCCGCTATCCGGCCGCCAACACGCTGGCCAACACCCTCCGGGAAATCGCAGACATCTACGCCAGAGACCTGGTGGCGGACATCGCAAGCCCTGAGAGCACCAACTTGCCGAAGACCGTCACTCCCACAGCGGCTCAGCTCCGGATGGCATTCGCCGAGAGCATCGCCAGTTCGCAATTGCTGCAGGACCTGATGCGGTTCGACGGGGGAGCACCTGAGCTGTGCTACCCCACTGCCGCACTGGCGCCTGAATTGGCAAAGAAGCTGGCTCGGAGCACAGCGCAACAGACGGGCTGGTTGGTGGTCGCCGCCGATTCCCTTCTAAGCGAGTCTCAATCCACACTAGCGCGGTTCCTGAACATGCTGAGACCTACCACGACTTCGAGGCAGATACGAGGCTTCATGCGCTCAGCAGGATGGCATCCCATGCTGGGGGAGCTGGTGGCGGAATGCTGGGACAGTCTCGACAAGACCCGGACAAAATCCGGATTGGCCGCCGCGATCAGCCAACGGCTGCTCACCCCGGAATTTGCGGAAAAACTCGAACATCGGACATCGGACGCAGCGCGTCACTATCTTCAAGTACAGCTGAATCGACTAACAGAAATCATACAGGGGTAAGTGTTTGTTTAAAAATTGTAGCGAGCGGTCTGAGTTCGGGCCGAGAAGCGCAGTCGCACGTGAGGTACGTCGAGCATCGCAGGGCCGAAATCAGGCCGCACAGTAGATTTTCAAGCAGACCCTAAGTATCTAAAACACTCCTGTCATTGCTTACTGAAACATAAATTCAAATTTGCAACGAGTGATCAGCTTGGTTTTCATTGCTTCTCAATCACCTTGCTTGCCTTTTATCCCCAATCGCTCCAGCAGCGCTTTGTCCTGCTCGACTTCCGGATTACCCGTCACCAGCAGCTTATCGCCATAAAAAATCGAGTTCGCTCCCGCCAGATAGCACAAGGCCTGAATACCATCACCCAGCTCGCGGCGACCGGCGGAGAGGCGTACTCTCGCCTTCGGCATCGTGATGCGGGCCACTGCAATCGTTCGCACGAATTCGAGTGGATCGAGCTTTTGCTGATCGGCCAGTGGTGTGCCCTCAACGGCGACGAGATGATTGATGGGCACTGACTCCGGATAAGGATTCAGGTTCGCGAGCTGCGAGATCAATCCCGCGCGGTGTTCGCGTGTCTCGCCCATGCCGACGATGCCGCCGCAGCAGACCTTTAGCCCGGCCTCTCGCACATGGCCCAGGGTATCGAGACGATCCTGATAGTCGCGAGTGCTGATGATGTCGCCGTAAAACTCGGGCGCGCTGTCGAGATTGTGGTTGTAATAATCGAGACCGGCATCGGCAAGGCGCTGTGCCTGCTGTTCTTTCAACATACCCAGTGTTGCGCAGGTTTCCAGTCCCAGCGCCTTGACCGCTCTCACCATATCTTCCACCGCATCCAGATCGCGGTCTTTGGGCGAGCGCCATGCAGCACCCATGCAGAAGCGGGTCGCGCCGCTGTCTTTCGCCGCTCGGGCAGCTTCGACGACTTCTTCGACGGCCATCATTTTTTGTGCGTCGACACCGGTATCGTAGTGTGCCGATTGCGGGCAGTAGCCGCAGTCTTCCGGGCAGCCACCGGTCTTGATCGACAGCAGCGTCGCCAGCTCGACTTCATTTGCATTGAAATGCTCGCGATGCACTTGCTGCGCCCGCCAGAGCAGATCATTGAAAGGCAGCTCGAACAGCGCAAGCACATCAGCGATGGGCCACACGTCGCGCGCGGCCGCGAGCTCGGTGACTTTCTTGCGCGCGGAATGCAGGGTAATGGGTTGGGCGAGAGTGGAGGACATTCGGTGTTCCCGGTAACTGAGTTCAATAAATTCTGGCGATATCAAGCAAACCAATGGGGACGACATCAGCGCGGTGCCGGCCAACCCGGCAGGCGCGACGCATCGATGCTGGCCGCCGCCTCGGCTGCAGACGCCACGGGCATCCATCGCACCACACCCAGGAGTGGCGCAGGCAGGCGCTGAGACAATGCATCGAGGTTGGCTGCCTGATGCGGCATGGCAGGATCGATCTGATTCGCCACCCACCCGGTCAGTGTCAGTCCGCGCGAGGCAATCGCTTCTGCGGTCAGTAGCGCATGATTCAGGCAGCCCAAGCGCAAGCCGACCACGAGGATAACACCAAGCTGCATCTCGACGGCCAGGTCGGCGGTATCGAGATCGTCGTCCAGCGGTACCCTGAAACCGCCGACGCCCTCGACCACCAGCGCATCGACCTGTGCCGATATCTGACGATACGCCCCGATCACGGTAGAGATGTCGATGTCGCGGTCTTCGAGCGTGGCCGCGATGTGCGGCGCGGCGGCCTCGCGAAACATCAACGGACAGACCAGCTCCACCGGCAGTGATACGCTCGATTGTGCGCTCAGCATCGCCACATCCTCATTCCAGAGCTGTCCCTCGCGCAGCTCTGCGCCGGCAGCAAGCGGTTTCATCCCCGCCGCACGCAAGCCAGCAGCCGCCAGCTTGTGCACTAGCGCCGCAGATACCAAGGTCTTTCCAACGCCGGTGTCAGTACCCGTGACGAAGCAGCCGAAACGTAGACTCATGCACCCTCCTTCATCGTTCAATATCGGCAATCGCTGCCATCAATCCATCCAGCTGAACCTCGGTGTGAGCCGCGGACAGTGTCACTCGAAGTCGCGATGTGCCTATCGGCACCGTGGGTGGCCTGACCGAGCCGACCCAGTAACCGCGCTCGCGCAAGGCCCGTCCGGCGACCATGGTGGCTTCATTGTCCCCGATAATCACAGGCTGTATCGCGGTCGATGAGCGCTGCGGCTGCCAGCGCGACAGCTTCAAGTCTTGTCGCCACTGCGCGATGCGCTCGGCCAGCATCTGACGCCGCTGCCTGCCCTCGTCGCCGGCAATGATCTCCAGACTGGCCAGCAACGCATGCGCCAGCGCGGGGGGCGATGCGGTGGAGTAAATGTACGGACGCGCGCGCTGCACGAGCCATTCAATGACGGTCTCGTGCGCGGCGACAAAAGCGCCGGCAATACCGGCCGCCTTGCTCAAGGTACCGATCAGCACGATCTGCGGCGATTGAAGCGCAAAATGGTCGAGCGCGCCGCGTCCCTGCTCGCCAAGCACACCAAAACCGTGGGCATCATCAACGATCAGCCATGCACCGTATCGCTCGCACAAGGCCAGCAAGCCGGGTAGCGGCGCGATATCGCCATCCATGCTGAACACGCTGTCGGTGACTACGATCTTACTGTGCGCGGTGCTGGCGAGCAGCAGTTTTTCCAGTGCATCCAGGTCGCAGTGCGGATATACGCTGATCTTTGCACGCGACAGCCGCGCGCCATCGATCAGTGACGCATGATTCAGCGCTTCTGAAAAAATCTCGGATTGCTTGTCTGCCAGTGCCGTGATCACCGCGAGATTGGCAATGTAGCCGCTAGACAGGTACAGCGCGCGACACTGCACCAGGTGCGGTGACATGATATGGGCGAGCATCTCTTCCAGCGCGGCGTGGGCCTTGGAGTGGCCGCTGATCAGATGCGATGCGCCGCTGCCAGCGCCGTAGCGTGATGCGCCTTCGGCCAGCGCCTCGGCGATGCGGGCATCACCGGCGAGGCCAAGATAATCGTTGCTGCAAAAAGCGGATACCGTGTGTCCGCTGACCGTCAATTGCGGACCGCAGGCCGATTCGACCGTGCGGCGCTGGCGGATCAGGTGCTGCTGCGACAGCGCATCCAGCCGCGCACGCAATGCGCTCAACAGCGCGACATCACTACTCATGCGATCCCGTCAGCCAGAATGGCTTGCGCTTGTTCAAAAAAGCTTGAACACCCTCGCGTCCCTGCTCGGAACTTCGGATCTCGGCAATACGCCGCACCGTGTCGGCGATCAGCTCATCATCAATGGGTTCGCAAGAGACATCATGTATCAGTCGCTTCGCCTCATCCAGCGCATGCGGGCTGCAGGCTAGCAAAGCATCGGCGAGCCTGGTGGTTTCTTTGTCCAGCGATGCGTCATCGACGACTTCATGAACGAGACCGATTCGCTTGGCTTCGGCGGCGTCAAATCGTTCTGCGGTGAGAAAGTAACGGCGCGCGGTGCGCTCGCCGATTGCACGGATCACATACGGCGAGATCGTTGCAGGAATCAGACCTAGCCGCGTCTCAGACAGGCAAAAGCCTGCGTTGTCGGTCGCTACGACCATATCGCAGGCCGCCACCAGGCCAATGCCACCGGCATAGCAGTCGCCCTGTACGCGAGCAATCACCGGTTTGCTGCACCGATAAATGACTTTCAGCATCTCGGCCAACGCACTGGCATCGGCGAGGTTTTCCTCATCGGTGTGGCCCGCCATTTTTTTCATCCAGTTCAGGTCGGCACCCGCACAGAAGGCTTTGCCTCGTGCGGCAAGCACGATGACCCTGGTGTGACGATCCTGATCCAGGTGACGAAAGGCGTGCGTTATCTCGGCAATGGAGACCTCGTTGAATGCATTGCGTACATCGGGACGGTTCAGCCAGACGGTGGCCAGTTGCGCGTGATGCTCGATCTCGAGCGTCTGATAAGCCATAGAATCTCCGACGGTGCTCCAGATTTACTGCGTATATGTCAGGCCATCAACCACGCGAGGTACCCGGCTTGATCATGTCTTCCGGGTTATCGAGTCGCAGCCGAGCCCGGTCAGGTTCGACAGCGGTTAATGGCGCTGTTTCCTTCAGGTCCCGCATGCAGCGCACGGCCAGTTGCTGATACTCCACCGTGCCGCGACGCTTCCACTCAATCTCTTCGTCCGACAAAGTTCGCGCGACTTTGGCGGGCATGCCCATCACCAGGCTTTTGGGCGGCACCTGCATGCCGGTCTTCACGAATGACATCGCCGCGACGATCGAAGATTCGCCGATCACCGCCCCATCCATCACTACCGCATTCATACCCACCAGCGCGTTGCGACCAATGCGCGCGCCGTGGATCACGGCGCCATGTCCAATATGCCCATCGACTTCAATCACGGTATCGCTGCCCGGAAAGCCGTGCACAACACACGTGTCTTGCAGGTTCGCGCCCTCTTCCATGATCAAGCGCCCGAAGTCGCCGCGCAAACAAGCCAGTGGGCCAACGTAGCATCGCGGACCAATGATCACATCGCCGATCAACACCGCCGTTGGATGCACAAAGGCGGTCGGATCAATGACCGGTGTCAGGCCCTCGAGCGAATAGACTTTGGCCACGATTGTCTCCAGTCCTTGTCTGTCCCGATCTCAGCGGCGCGGCTGGATGACGATCTTGCCGGTCACCTTGCGCGATGCCATGTCGATCAGTGCCTGAGACGTCTCTGCCAGTGCGTAGGTTGCGGATACGTGCGGACGGATCTTGCCCGCGCTGTGCCACTCGAGCAGTTGATGCATCGCCTTGTTATGCGCTTCCGGTTCGCGGCGTGCGAAATCGCCCCAGAACACACCCACCACGGATGCGCCTTTCAACAGCGGCAGATTCAGCGGCAACTTGGGAATGTCGCCGTTCGCAAAACCGATCACCAGATAACGGCCGCGCCAGGCGATGGAACGAAATGCCGGCTCAGTGTAGTTGCCGCCCACCGGGTCGTACACCACATCCGGGCCCTTGCCATTGGTGGCATTCTTGATAGCTTCTCGCAGGTCGTCCTTGCTGTAATTGATCAGTAGGTCCGCGCCGTGCTGCTTGCACACTGCCAGCTTGTCATCGGTCGAGGCCGCAGCGATCACGCGCGCGCCCAGCGCTTTGCCAATTTCGATCGCGGCAATACCCACTCCGCCGGCGGCGCCCAGCACCAGCATGGTCTCGCCGGCTTTGAGCGCTGCACGATCAACCACCGCGTGATAAGACGTACCGTACGTCAAGGTCAATGCGGCAGCAGAATCAAAATCCATCGACTCCGTCATGGGGAATACCGCGGATTCAGTCACCGCAATCTGCTGCGCAAAGGCACCGTGCGGGACAAACGCAAACACTCGGTCGCCTACTTTGTATTTCGACACGCCCTCGCCTGTCGCGCGCACCACGCCCGCCAGCTCATTGCCAGGGGTGAAAGGCAGCTCCGGCTTGAACTGGTATTTGTTCTGGATGATCAGCACATCCGGGAAGTTCACGCCGGCGGCAAAAATATCGATCATCACCTCGCCAGCTTTGGGCGAGACTTCAGGAAGCTCTTCGACGACCAGCGTCTCGGGCAGGCCCCAGGCCTTGCATACCACGGCTTTCATGTTGCTCCTCTTGTTATCGTTAATGCGGGTTGCTCTGCGCAGAGAATTTATCCAAACTTCGGCGCGCGTTTCTCGATGAATGCGCGTACGCCTTCCTTGCCGTCGGCACTCTCGCCAGATGCATACATGGCATCGCGCTCGGCCTCGAGCTGTTGCTCCAGCGTGCGATGGTTCGCATGATCGATCAACGACTTGATGCGTGCCTGCGCAGCAGCCGGACCCTTCGCCAGCTGATGGGCGAGCTTCAGCGCAGCTGCATGCAACTCGTCATCCGGATGCACGGCATCGACCAAGCCAATGCGCAGGCATTCCTCTGCGTTGAACGGACGATTGGTGAGATAGATCTCTTTCGCGCGCGCCGCACCTGCACGGCGCGTGACAAACCAGGAACCACCGACATCGGGCGTGAGGCCAATTGCCGAGTAGCCGCCGCGCAGCTTCATCGAAGCTGCCGCCAGCACCAGATCGCCGCACAAGGCAAGGCCGATGCCACCGCCGCCGACGGCGCCATTGAGCGCACAGACTACTGGAAAACTGAATGATTTCAGCACCGCGATCGCTGCATGTACAGGTTCGAGCAATTCGCGCAAGGTATCCGTCAACGGACGCGATGCATCGGCCATGCTGTTGACATCGCCGCCGACACAGAACTGCTTCCCCTGCGCCGTAATCAGCAGTGCGCGTACTTGCGGGTTCTCAGCCACCTGCTCAATGGCGCCTGCAAAAGCCTGCGCCATGGCGAGATCGAGCGCATTGCCGCGCGCGGGATTGGTGAAGGTGATGATCGCCAGTGTCTGGTCGAATTCCAGCGTCAGCGGCAGGGACATGGGTTTGGCTCCGTCAGAAAAAAATACGCCTGGTGAACGAGGCCAGTCAGTCTACCGAAGCCAGCCACTCCGCATTTTAACAAAGCGGAAAGCTTGCCTTGAGCGTCAGTCCGGACGGTTTTGCACTCGACAGCACCAGTTCGCCCTGATTCGCCAGTACCCGCTCTCGGATGCCCGCCATACCGAGCCCCGGCGAAACATTCTCGGGCATGCCCTTGCCATTGTCTGTCACGACCAGGTTCAGCTGACCCCGCTCTCGCTCGAACTCCAGCGACATCCAGACCCGGGTGGCGCTACTGTGTCGCATCACATTGGTCAGTGCCTCCTGCGCGATGCGGTATACCGCGACCGCCAACCGCGGCGGCAAGGTTTCCCCCTCCAGGGCGGTGTGCAGATGACACTCGAGCGCGTTCTCACCCCGAGACTGACGCTGCCGTACCAGCTCGCGCAAGGCTTCTTCAAGCGCGATGCCGTGCTCCTCATCGCCCTGCAAACCATAGGGCCGCAGTTGCGCCAGCAAGCTGCGCAATTGCGACAAAATGCTGCTGCTATTGTCAAACATCGCCTGCGCGCAAGAGGCCAGTACAGGCTCCGTGGCCGTCTGTTTCAGCAAGTACGAGGCATCAACCTGCATCGCAGTCAGCCGCTGACCGAATTCATCATGCAACTCGTGCGCAAGCTTGCGGCGTTCGTTTTCCTGCACATCCTGCAGACGATGGAGCAATTCTCGCTGCTTGGCAATCTGCTCGGTCAGTGCGGCGGCGAGATGATTCAGCGCCTGCGCGATCTGGTTGAGCTCGCGTGTCGCACAATTCGCGATGCGTGCACCGTAATCACCCGCTTCAATACGGGCAATGCCAGCCAGAATATCGTTGAGCGGAAGCAGCGAGCGGCGCAGGCTAAACGCCAACGCCGCAATCAGTACCGCCACCAACGCCGTAAACAGCACCAGCTGCACCAGCGCACTGCCGATCGCCTCAGTGCTCTCTGGCTGGGGATTCGGCTCCAGCCGCACGGTCACGATGTCACCATCGGGACGCCGCAGCGATAAGGCATACACCGGTACATTGAGCTCGCTGAGGACGAAGCGATTCAGCCACGGCAGTTCGCTCGCCGGTACGGGTTGCGGGCTGGCCGTCAGCCGCTGCCCTTGGCGATCGAGCAGCGCGACATGAAAATGCCTGAGCGTATCGTTGCGATTGAGCGCATCGATACGTTGCGCATGCTGATCCAGCGGTATATCGTCCTGCAACGCCGACAGTGCCGCCAGCAATTGGCCGATACGCTGACTACCCTGTATCTCGTCAGCGATGTCCTGGCGGGCAGTGAACAGAGTCAGCACGAATGCCAGCGCCAGCATCAGCAGGCCGACACCGCCGAGTCTCAGCAAGAGTCGCGTCAGTAGTTGCATGTTCGGTTTCTCATTATTAATCGCGAAATGATTATACGGTTGCGCATATCGCGGCCGGCAGACACGAACTAGAATGGATTTTGTCTGCCTTTACTCATCATGCCCGAACATCACGACGGCTTGCCTTATTTGCGCGAAGCGCTGATCTTCCTCGCGCTCTCTGGCGTGCTGATTCCTCTGCTGCAGCGCTACCGTGTCAACCAGATGCTAGGCTTTCTGGCGGCCGGTGTGCTGCTGGGTCCGTTCGGATTGTGGCTCTGGGTGGGCCAGCTACCTTGGCTACAAAATTTTACCTTTCTGGGCGTCGAACAAGTGGCCGCGCTCGGCAAGCTGGGCGTGCTGTTCCTGATGTTCAGCATTGGTCTTGAGTTATCGGCGGAGCGATTGTGTGAGTTGCGGCGCTGGGTATTTGGCGCAGGTACGGCACAGGTGCTGCTCTCGGCACTGGCGATCGGATTCATGGCCGCAATGTTCGGGGGCGAGGCGGAGGCCGTCATCGTGCTCGGTCTGGCACTCTCGTTGTCGTCCACCGCGGTGGTGATGCAGTGGATGACGGAGCACCATACGCTGGATACTGAGGTCGGTCAGGCGAATCTTTCCATCCTGATGTTTCAAGATCTTGCCGTGGTGCCTATCCTGCTGCTGACCGGCATGCTGGCCGCTGGGGATATCGATCGCTGGCTGCCGCTGCTGGCGGGCGCTCTCATCAAATCGGTGCTGGCGATCCTGCTGATCTATCTGCTGGGGCGACGTGTCATTCGGCCGCTGTTCAAGCTGCTGGGTAGAGAACATCAGCCCGCCACCTTTGTCGCGCTGATTCTGTTGTGCACGCTGGGGGTTGCGGGTCTGACAGCCTACGCGGGACTCTCAATGGCTCTCGGTGCCTTCCTCGCCGGGCTCATGCTGGCAGAGACAGAATTCCGGCATGAGGTCGAGGTGACGATCGAGCCCTTCAAGAGCCTTCTGCTGGGATTATTCTTTTTTTCGGTGGGCATGCAGACCGACATGCGATTGCTGCTGTCTGCACCTATTCTGCTGCCGCTGTCGGTGCTTGGGCTGATGCTGATCAAGGCCACCGTACTCGCGCCCCTGCTGCGCTTGGGCGGTCTGGGCTGGGGCAGCGCGATTGAGGGTAGTCTCATCATGGGACAGGCCGGAGAGTTCGCCTTCATCATCGCGGCCGATGCCGCTGCGCGCGGTCTGTTTCCTCAGGAACTCGCGCAGTTCGTGCTGCTGGTGGTCGCATTATCGATGTTCGCCACGCCGCTAGCGGCGCGCCTTGGGCATGGGCTCGGTCATGCATGGCAGTGCAAGCATCATGACGGCGCACCGCTGTCAAAAGCAAGGGTCGCCGTCATGAAAGATCATGTGATCATCGTCGGCTTCGGTCGCATGGGGCAACTGATCGCGGAAGTGCTCTCAGCGCAGCACGTGCGCTATGTGGCGATCGATATCGACCTGATGCGATCGACCAAGCGGCACCCGCTAGGTGAGCCGGTCTATTTTGGTGATGTCAGTCGGCCCGAGCTGCTGCACCGCGTGCATGCCAGCAGCGCAGCCGCCATCGTGCTGACCATGGATCATCCGGAGGCGGCTCTGCATGCCGCCAGCGCAATACGACGCGAGTTCAGCGACGTGCCGCTACTGGCTCGCGCCCACGACGAGTACCATGCGCACGCGCTCAGCGAGGCTGGCGCAAGCACGGTGATGCCGGAGGCACTGGAAGCCGGCTTGCAGTTGTCCCACTTTGTGTTGCGAGCGATAGGTATCGACGAAGCACGCGCGGCCGAAGCGATACGGCGGGAACGCGAGAGCCGGCTGGCGATGGCTCAATGAACTGATTGCCAGCGCGCTAGAGTTCGCCGAAGCGCACAAGCCGCACGCCAGCGCTATGGCAATCTTCGGCGAAACGGGTGCCGGCGAGATAGCTGAACTCGGCCGACCGCGCATCACTGATGGGATCGTCAAAATTCACCGCCGGACGACCCGGATGCACCATCAGCAGCGTGCCACTGGGTACCTGATGCAGCCAGCGCCGCATCCGCTGCTCGAATTTTGCTTCGGGCTGGAGCGCGTACAGACCGCCGAATTTTTCGGTGATACGCAATCCCTTCTGCTGTGCAACGGTGGCAAATCCTCGGCACGCCGCGCGCAGCACGAGTGCCTTGCCCGGTGTTCCGCCCGAGTCGACCAACCGGTCCGGACAGCGCACCCAGGGCAAACGACTGCCCGGCGACCAGTGGGTGTCAATCGCCGCCATCATCGCATCACGAATGACAGGAAACGCATGCACATGCTGATGCCCATCGAGATAATCCGGCAGGCGCTTGAAATATTTGACGAACAAATCAATCTGCTTCAGAAAACGCTGCAGTACCCAGTCGCGCGATACCATGCCCAGCTGCGTCAGCAGCAGCCAGTACAGCAACGGGCGGTTACCGCTGGTGTTTTCGAATGGATGGGTAAGGTTGAGGTGGATACCGACATCCGCATGTGCCTGCAACTCGCGCAGACGCCAGCTGCTCTCGGGCCAATCCGGACCTTCGGTCAGCACTGAGGTGGCGGATACTCTGCGACAAGCGATCAGATCAAATATGCCGCTGGAGATTTCTTTCGATTGGCCGAAATCATCGGCGCATAGCGCGAGCTTGCGCGGCCTGTCTTTCATTCATTCTCCCCGGGGGCAAACGCCCAATGCCGCGCGATCACGAAGGTCAGCGCCGCAACCATCACCAGCACGATGGCCAGCGCAACACGATAATCCAGAGGGGTAAAGTGCAGTAGTACCCAGTACATGAGCTCATTGATGATGAAGCTCGTCAATGCCACGCCAAAAAAACGGGCTCGCGAGCGCGCAACGGGCGCGTCGTGATGGCTGAAGGTCAGCCGCTGATGCCCGGCATGACTGACCTGAAAGGCAATCAGAAATGCAATGATGTTAGCGATCAGCGGATGCAGTCCCAGGGGAACGAGAATCAGCGACACGCAGCCCAGATGCACCAGCATCGCGGTGACGCCGACCGCACCGAACCAGAACAACTCCCGGTTCATCGGGTATCGCCATCGCGTGGCGGCACCGAACTGCTGCGCGTGATACGACTCACCAGATACGCAGGTCGCTGCTTGACCTCAGTGAAAATACGCCCGATGTACTCGCCGAGTATCCCAATGGACAGCAGCTGCACGCCGCCCAAGAAAGTAATAGCGACCACAATCGTCGGCCAGCCGCTCGTATCATTCCCGAACAATAGTGTCTCTATCACGATGTACAGCGCGTACGCGATGGATGCCAGCGACACCATGCCGCCGATCACCGTCCAGAGCCGCAGCGGCACATTCGAAAATGCGGTCAGTGCCGTCGCGGCGAGCCGCAGCAAATTGATGAAATTGAAGCTGCTGCTCCCGTGCCGGCGGGGATCGGTGCGCACCCGCATCGCCCGCCGCGTGAAACCGACCCAGTTGTACAAACCCTTCATGAAACGATTCCGCTCAGGCATGCTGTTGAGCGCGTCCAGCAGGCAGCGGTCCAGCACGCGAAAGTCCTGGGTGTTCTCCGGGATTTTGTTGCGCTCGCCGAGATTCAGCAAGCCATAGAACACTCGGGTGAATGCGCGCTTGAGCCTGGTCTCGTCGTTGCGGTCGGAGCGCACTGCGTACACCATGTCATAGCCCCGGCGCCATTGATCGATGAATGAGGGAATCAATTCGGGCGGATGCTGAAAATCGCAATCAATCAGCACCGCGAGATCGCCTCTTGCCTCCGCAATGCCCGCGGTCAGCGCGACTTCCTTGCCAAAGTTACGCGACAGCTGGACCAGCGTCACGGGCAAGCGATCAATCACGCTCATGACCTTTTCAACCGTGGCATCGTGGCTGCCATCATCGACGACGATCAATTCATGCCTGAGGTGCATGCCCTTCATCAGCGTGTGCAGGGTGTCGAGCATGGGCAGGATATTGCCCTCCTCGTTGAAAGCAGGCACAAGGCAGCTGACCAGCGGATCGGCCGGTCGCTCTGCAGCGCGTAGACGCAGGACGAACTCGGACACATTGTCGTCCGCCGGTGCGTCCAGCTTGGTCACTTGTTCTGGTGTCATTGAGAGAAATGCGTGATGCGAGGATCAGGCGCGCGCTGCTGCAACGCAAATATCGCGGACTGTACTGGCAGCGCGATCACGGGTCAAGCATTGCAGCACCTGCTCAGTCATCGCACCGACCAGCGGGCGAGACGACCACCCATCGAACAGTCAAGCGTACCGCCGGCTGCGAAGGAAGGCTGAGCTCGGTCTGTGCTTCGGGCAGGCCGGGATTCATGTCATGCATCCACGGGCCGGGCTCGCGCCCTGGTTTTTCAGGCGCCCACAGCAACACATAGCCGCAGGCCTGCAGCCGTTCAGGACTCACCCAGGGTGACACGCCGTAATCGCCATTGATCAGCACATCCGGCGTCGACTTCCCGAAAAAGGCCACATTGCCCGCTGCCCAGGTGGAGCCCACCACATAGCGCAGCGGTGCCCCGGTCTTTTGCTGCCAATCGTTCTCGATCAGATGCGCCAGCTCCGGTCCGGGAAAATTCGCACGCGACAGACTCGGTCTCACCTGCGTCTTGTAGTACACATTGCCAGCGTAGACGGCCATCAGTAAACCCTGAAGCATCAGCCACGCGACCAGCCAACGCCTTTGACATAGCACCTCGAACATGGCCGGTCGCCAGCAGACGAGCGCCACGCCAATCGGCGTGAACATCATCATCGCCCACATGTCGCGCAATGGTCGACCACCAATCAGCGGCACGCCACAGCTGAGCAACAGGGGTATGAGACTGGCGGCGCACAAAAAGACGGCAGGCGAAGAGAATGACAATACACCTTGCCGTGGAGCGGATACGACCGATACCTGGGTCGCGCGATATCGGTGCATCAACCACGCGGTCAGTAACAGCATCACCGCGAGAATGCCGAGCTGCGCGGCAAGAAATGACATCACCTCGCTGACGCGACCCGCCGGCGATAGATGCTCACTCATGCGCTCCTGAGCGTAATGGAGTGGCTGAAAATCATGATTCAGCAGCCAGATCAGATGAGGCGCTGCCACCATCGCTGCCGTCACAACGCAGAGCATGACCTTGCCGATGCGGAGATGGCGCCGCGAGTCGATATCCAGCAACGGCCAGATCATCAGGAACAGATACAGCAGTGCGGCGCTGTATTTGGCCAGCGCGCATACACCGAGCGACACCCCCAGCAAAAAAAACCAGATCAGCTGACCGCGCCGCGTCGCCATCCAGAACAGCGTGATGGATAGCGCCCACAGCGGTATCTGGATCACATTGTGATTGAACTCAGGTATCAGTACATTGAAGTAGAACTGTGTCGTGGTCAGGAACAGGGCCACGATGGCCTGCCGCTCGTCGAGGAACTGGCGTGCCAGCCACCACAAAACCACCAGTGCAGCAACGATGCACAACGGACCCAGCGCCAGGAGGGCCAGGCTTTGTTTGCCAGCCAAGGCAATCGACGCAGAAATCACCCAAGCCGGCAACGGCGGATGTTTGTAATACCCTGCCTGCGGATGAAGACTCCAGACAAAGCCCTCGACCATATCCAGCGGAGGACTATGGTGGGACAGCGTGGCCACCAGCGGCCACAGCACCAGATACACCAGCAACATCACTAGCAAAGCCGTGCGTATTGCTGGATGGCCCGGAATCAGGCGCGTGCCGGCACCGGCCGGTAAATAATCGGTTTGCAAATTAGGACTGAGAGAATATGAAAAATCGTGCTCGTTTGATTTTATCTCAGCCGCCAGAGGACCCTGAGAATGTCGCTACGGATCGCAGGATATGCATCGGCCGTTCTGCGAGATTGACTTGCAAGCCTCAGGTCTGGCCGAGCAGCGGTTTCATGTTGGCTACCGAGGAAGATGGTTGGCATTGATGCCGACATGATCAAGCACTCACCCAACCACACAGCATTGCGCTTGCCTGCCATTTCTATCGAAGGGATCTACGACGTGGTGCATAGTCGCGGGCCATGGGGTATCATCCCACGCTTAAGAAAACCGTTTGATATCAACCACATAACAAGGAAGTGATGCTGTGAGCAAACGTACCCGCCCCGCCGATGTGTATTTGCGCTTCCTGCAGCTCGCGGAGGCCGTGCGTGGCATGCCCTCCCTGCCCCGGCTGGAACCTCTCGAAGAGCGCATTCTCGAACTGGTTGCCTACGCTCGACAAAAGAAGGAACGACTGTCGGTCAAAGACCTGATGGGAAAGCGTGAACTGGGCTCGCCTGCGATGCTGCACGGGCGGCTGAAGTCCATGCGCGAAAAAGGCTGGATATTGCTGGCCGAAACTGACGATGCGCGCCGCAAGCAGCTTGAACTGACCCCGGCAGCATTGCTGCATTTCGACAAGCTCTCGAAATGCCTGATGCAGGCAGTGAAGAAATCCGGATAGCTTCCTCTCCGACCACCAATACAAGCAGCCCAACGCCAGAGCGACCCCGCCGGGGTCGCTTATTTTTTGAGCGTCAGATAAACGGCCAGCGCGATCACCAGCGCCACCCCGAGCTCCAGTCCCACCATCACCCATTCCACTGCAAGTCTCCTCGTGTCTGCGCGAATCAAAGCACTGACATACTGTAACCGAGCGCCGCCATGATCGTGATGTCAGGCAGAAAAACCCAAAACTTGTGAAAAATCAAACTTAAGCGTGGAATCAGAAGCGACAGTCACGGAATGTCGCAAGATACTCGACCAAGCACAAGCTGACTGACAGCCACGGAACTTTGGGCCTTTGCACAGGTCTGTGTGCACTGCCACAAGGAAAAAATGATGAACGACGATCATTGGGTCAAGGAACTACTGGATGACGCGCATCTGCATGAGCGCGAGGACAGGCTGGCCCGCTTCGATGCTCACCTGCCCTGTCTGCTCTTCGAGCTCGAGCAGCTGCCTGTAGGCAGTCTACGATTCGCCTTTCTCTCTGACGCGTGCAAAGATTTGCTGGGCATCCCGCGTGATCTTTTGTATGCAGATCCGCAGCTGCTGCTCAACCGGCTGACCGATGAAGACCATTTAGCACTGCTGGAGGCGCTTGAGCGATCGTCAGCACAGCTCAAGCCGATCAACTGGGAAGGCCGGCTGCGTATCGATGCCTGGAGAGACCTGAAATGGATCAACCTACGTGCAACGCCGACTCGCCGTGCAGACGGCGTGGTCTGCTGGACCGGCGTGATGACTAACATCAGCCAGGCCAAGCGGCTTCAGGACGATATCCGTCAGTCACGACATCAACTCTCCGCACTGGCCGCCCATATCGAAGAAGTGAAAGAGCAAGAAAGACGACGCATCGAACGCGATCTGCATGATGATCTCGGCGGTAACCTCACCGCACTGAAGATGATGCTGCAACACGTGTGGACAAACCTGCCCTCCAATCCCTATCTCGATGATCGCTACGCATACTTCGAGAATCTGCTCGACTTATCAATCGCCTCGATACACCGGATCTCCGCGGATCTCCGGCCCGGAATTCTGGATGCTGGTCTGGTCGCAGCGCTTGAATGGTTGTCATCCGAGTTCGAGCTGCAGACGGGTCTTGCTTGCGAATTCCGCTGCAAGGATCTGGATATTCCGTTGGATACGAAGCTCGCAACGACACTGTTCCGAGTTGCACAGGAAGCCTGCAATAACATTCGTAAACATGCCTATGCGAGCGGCGTCGAAATCCATTTGCATTACGACGGCAGCGAGCTGCTGATGGAAGTTATCGACAATGGTAGGGGCATCAGCGATGAGCAGCGTGACAGCCCGCAATCTTTCGGCCTGCGGAGTATGGAAGAACGGGTCGCCGCCATCGGCGGCTCTTTCCAGATTGTCTCAAGACCTGACAAAGGAACGATGGTATCCGCGCGAGTGCCGGTACTGCGAAACTCCTGATTCACGTCGCGGCTACACTGAAATAAATTCTTCAGGATATGCACGCCGACACGCCAACCGATTTATTACCCAAAAAAGTGCTGATCGCTGACGATCATGCACTGATTCGCGAAGGCCTCAAGCAGATCATCGGCGACAGCGGGGAGTTTGTCGTGACCGCTGAATCGGACACCGGCGTGGCCGCGCTGCGGTACATGCGCGAGCAGATGCTGGATCTTGTGCTGCTCGATATTTCTCTTCCCGACCGCAACGGGATCGAGGTCCTTAAACAGGCGCGAAGCGAAATACCTGATCTGCCCATATTGATGCTCAGCATGCACCGCGAGGACCAGTATGCCTTGCGTGCCATACGGGCGGGCGCTGCCGGCTATCTGAATAAACAAAGCGCGCCAGATGAATTGATTACTGCCATGCGCACCGTCGCGGCCGGCCGCAAGTACATCAGCCCGACCCTGGCACAAGCGTTGGCCGATCATATCGACCAGGGTAGCCTGCAAACAATACACAGCGCCCTATCAGACCGCGAATTTCAGACACTGGTCATGATTGCTTCGGGAAAGACAGTCAGTCAGATCGCCTCCGAATTGTCGCTATCGGTAAAAACTATCAGCATGTACCGGTCGCGCCTGCTACAAAAAATGCGCATGCAAAACAATGCACAACTGACGCATTATGCGCTCAGCCATCAACTAGTCCCTGATATGAACTGATCTCCTTGCCCAGCCCAGCACCCATCTGGCGAAATCAAGCCAGCCACCAGAAAAACCGGAACCTCGAGAAGCACAACAACGACTGAATTTTCGATGAAGACCCACCAGCGACGTCTCGTCATTCGGTGACTCCAGAGCGCGCGGAAAGTACCTCGCGCTGCCCCATGCGCGCCTGTCAACATACACCGCGCTCGCCCTGAAAACCCGAACAACCCGGCAGACAAGACCTTTTATCTATTCAGGGATTCGCCGCAGATAGCACATCGTTGAAGCATCAAGAAATGATATGGCGTAGCCCTCGGCATCACCTATAGGGGTGCTGTACCAGTCCCCGGTTTATCGCGAGCCTGTGAGCTCATGCGAGGTTAATTCATAAAAATCAGGACTTTAGCGTAATGGCCGTCCGTTTAGCTTGGAGATTATCACTGGCCATGAACAATCCTCGAGACA
>JACCDW010464144.1_pt1 | contig 49528 bp, 46 predicted proteins | sample 7449781 | NCBI WGS metagenome assembly JACCDW01 (sample SAMN15323449, study PRJNA562643) | freshwater metagenome | isolation source: river surface water | place: USA:Blue River Watershed | collected 2017-08-18
GGAACTGACCGTGCTATTTGGATCACCGAACCCGCTAACTGATTATGACTCTTACCATGCAAGCACAAGCACAACAAACTATTGCAGAGAATGTGTATAAGCACACTCTGATGCTGATTGAAGCACTCAAAGACAACTATCGTGAGTATTCTATTCGCGGGCATCAAAAGTTCTTGAGTGATGCTGATACTAAAGAGTATCATCAGCGCAAGATTGATGAACTTAAGTCTGGTATTTGCCCGATTGATTATCAGGTAGAAACTGGTAAAAAGTATCACAAAGTCATCTTCGTTGATGGTGGCGGTTCCCGCAGTGTTCATTGCTTCATTGATAAGAATACTGGCGAAGTATATAAGTCTGCTACCTGGAAATCTCCTGCTAAGGGTGTAAGATACGACCTGCGATTGATCAAGGATCGTGAATACGTTCTTGAGAATGCAGACTGGTCGGGTGGTTATTTGTACGCTAAGTGATTGAAATGAATTACTCTAACCTCTCAAAGATTCGTCCCAAACTGAGAACAACTGGGCGTGTGTCTGGGAATTTCGGCAAGAGCAAAGTTGTCGCAGGTTCATCACTCAATGAGATTGGTGGTGATGGTAACATAGGAGCAACACAAGATGAGTATTTGAATCGTCTTTATTATGCTTTTGATAACACTTCCGACGCTAAACTTCGTCAGTTTCTTTATACAGAGATTCGCAAAATCCACATTCAAAGAGGTACTTGGTAATGGCGACTTACAAAGCAGAGATTAAAACAGTTCCCAGTGGTTCTTCATATACAGTAACAGTAGAATCTGGTTCTATTTCTACTGCAAAGCAAGAAATTGAGCACCTTTATGATCCAATTTACATTCGCAACTTGCGTCAAGTAAGTAACAGCAACTCATCGTCAAGTTCTGGCGTAGGTGATATTGGCGGCACTGTTGGATTGATTGGATTAGTCGCAGCAGGTTGGGCATTTGTATCATTTACTCCCTGGATCTTAATGGGTTTGGGTGGTGCTTTGGGCACTTGGATTGGTGAAAAAGTAACAGGACAAAGCGTCGAAGAATATACACAACTCGATGATGATTCTGGTCACTCAAAGGCAGCGATTGTTCTAGCACTTGCTCTCCTTTTAGGTGGAGTTGGTTTTGTGAAAGGTGATGAAATCAAAAAGAGTTTTGATACACCAGATGCACCTGCTCAAGTGCAACAAACAAACAAGGGCAATTAAAGTTACTCACCTCCAAAGTGGACCTATAGTATGAGCACAACCACTGAAATGGATCAAGTCTTTCACTACACTACCAACTGGAAAGAAGGTACTGTACGCCAAATGTTTATTCAACAAATCACTCCTGAGTATCAGGAATGCGACCACAAATATGTCGCTATTGCTCTCAACCCTGAAACAAACAAGAGCATGGTTATGTCGAAACCCCGCAGTCATTATGATACTTTGCAGTGGGTTCGTCGCTTCTGTGGTTCTTTCTGCCCTCTGTACTGATTATGAAGAACTATCGCCTTCTGATTGAGTATTGGGTTCCTGATGAAGATGAGAATCTTTATGAAGAAAAGATCATTCAATCGCGTTCATCTTGTGGTAAGATTGCAGACGATTATCTAGCACAAGATCGCACAAATCTTATTCGTTCTGTAGAAGTTTTTCCTGTTTGATTCATTATGAAGTACATTGTTGATCTATATGTTGGTGGTAAAGTCTTCAAGGAAGAAGTACACGCCACCAACCCAAAAGATGCGCGTGAAACTGCATTAGCACGAAATCCTACAGCAAAGGTAGTAGGAGTCAACGTAAGTTTCAAGTAATTAAAGTTACTCACCTCCAAAGTGGACCTATAGTATGAGCAACACACAAACCATGATCGAGTTCCCCACACTTCAGTCCAAAGATGGTACAATGATTGTCGGTTTCTATCCGATTGAATCGAGTTCCAACTATACTCTCAAGGTTCTATCTTGGAAGGGTATTGATACCATCTCTCAAAAGTGTATGACCAAAAAAGATGCACAGCGTGAGATTGATGAGCGTCTCGCAATGGATTATCTGATCACTGGTGATAACATTAACCTGGTGCAAGAATACAACATTATGCAAGGTGCAGTTTGATGACTAAAACTACTCTTACTTTTGAAGAAATTGATGCACTTCTCAAGTTCATTGAGTTTCACACTGATTCATTTGTTGATGAAGAATCTGCAGAAGAATTGAATGAACTTGTGGGGTGTGATGTTGATGCACTCTATAACAAACTCTCCGAAATGCAGGACGAAGTTTAATGATTTCCCTTCCTAATCCTACCGCAATGAAACACTACAATCCTTACGTTCAAAATCTAATCGAAATGGGTTATGATGCTGCTGACTGTGAAATGGTTGCTGCTGTTGGTGAAGTAAATCCCACTTATCCGCGTAACATTCACGGTCGCATCTTTGAGACTGAACAAGAGTATAAAGATGCAGTTGCTGATTATATCAACGGTCTTTGAATTAAAGTTACTCACCTCCAAAGTGGACCTATAGTATGAGCACTTACACTTCTCCTCTCACTTCTAAAGTCTACGAAATCATCGAGACTTCACATACACGAAATGCCTGGGATTCTGAAGGCAATCTGACTCCCTATGTGCAATCTGTGTTTGATATTTACTATCAGGGCAAGAAAGTTCAGTTTGCGTTAAGTGCAGAAGGTGTTGCAGATAGTGTAGCACATCTTGAAAATCCTGGTCCTGATGTATCTTCTCGCTTTGACTGAATGAGACGCAAGAAAGTGAAGACAATTCTGTTGATCTTTGCTGTTGCGTTTATACTCTCACCTGGAGTTCGCAACACTACCAGCAGCACATTGCACACTGTTGCCGACATTATTTCACCACAATGATTGAGACTGATTTCTACATTCTTTCGCAGGAACAATACGAGGAATGTAATTATGAAGCATCGAAACTTGGACTGAGTATTGATTACTTTCTGCTTGAGTTTTGTGATATTCAAGGACCGATGATTACTGTCGAATAAAAGTTACTCACCTTCAAAGTGGACCTATAGTATGACCAACACTGAAACCTCCCAAATGCCTGAAGTCTACGCTGTGATCGGTGGATGGGAATATGAAGGCGAACACTTTGATTCTCTGAAACTCTTTGACTGCAAATCTGCTGCTGAAGCATATGCTCAAAAACTTGAAGAAGGTGACTATGAGTATGCTCTAATTGAGACGAGAACTATCAACATGAAATCTGCAATCTGTGCCTGATTAAAGTTACTCACCTCCAAACTGGACCTATAGTATAACCACAACACTTCCAACCATGCGAAAGATCGAACTCCAAATGAACAAAGCAATCCTCAACTGTAAGGATTGGAAAAAAGAGAACACTGAAGTAACTTATTCACCCGAAAGAGATGCTTCTTATGTAATGCTTCATGGTAATCACATTGCAACGATTGGTGATACCTTCCTTGAACTTTACACTTGTGGATATAAAACTCCCACAACAAAGTCACGCCTGAATGCGATTCTGAAAGAGCACGGAAATGAAGCGCGTATCTTTCAAAAAGACTTTGAATGGTTTGTGATTGATAACGGCAACACAATTCCTTTCACTGAAGGAATGATTCTGAACTGAATAAAAGTCACTCACTATTGTTCGCAACAAAGTTACTCACAACCAAATTCATTCACAATGTTTCTACCACTCTTCCTTCTTCCCAAACAACTTCTCAAAAATGCCGCTTGGGACTTTTACGTTATGGGAAACGAACGCGCAATGTCTGCTTGTGTTCTAGAACTTCATCGTCGCAATCCAAAAGAAACTGCACAATGGATTGAAGAACTTTGCGGCAATTAAAGTTACTCACCTCCAAACTGGACCTATAGTATGAGAACCCAACTTCAACAAGACTGCCTGACCATGGCACAACAAATCGCAGATGAAATCAATGGTGATTTGTTCTATGTACCTGATGAAGATGTAGACCAATTGTTATCTCAACTCACTGAAGATAATATTGAAGAGATTGCATCTGAACTTGCTGAACTTGCTTATCAATTCAACTGATTCAATGATGTTCACTATCCGTTACTTTACACCGTATCAACAACAGTGGAGAACGCAAACATTCTCTACATTAGATGAAGCACAAAGGATGGTACAATTCTATCTCTCTTGTGGAAGTCCTGCTGAACTGATTAACAACTAATCTCATCATGTTACTCTCAAAGTCTTCATTCAACAATCAACAAGTTCTGCCCTTTATTGTAAAGAAAGAGGATGAATATACAGAGGAAGGTAGTTACTCACTGCACTTATTCTCCAGGATTGTTATGACTAAGGAAGGCAAGAAGTATAGGTATCTTCCTTTGAGATTTGAAGGAGAAGAAGCACGATTTAAGCAAAGAAAGGATGCAGAAGAATATGCTCGTTACAGACTTGCACTTGATTGATATGACTCTAACTCAAATCATGTCCCAAATGTTAGTTCGCATACAAGAACTAAAAAGTCAAAATAGGATTGAAGATGCAGTCGCACTCTATCAAGAATGGAAGCAACAATATGATGATGAGGGTAACATTGTTCCAATAGATTTTGTTGATTTTATGTTTCTTTAGACCCTATATGAAGGGTCTTTTTTTATGCTTAGAAATGTGATTTTATTCTTTAAATGTGTTGAAATCAATAAAAAATGTATTAAAAAACATATATGGAATGTTTAAATCGTTAATGATAATCATTCTCAATAAGGTGATTAAGACCCTTAAATGTGTCTGAGACCTTGCATTTATAGTCATTTAAATGTGTCTAGGTCTTGCATTTATAGTCATTTAAATGTGCTGAGACCTGATACTTATACCCTTTTAATGTCTCAGGACCTTGTGATCTTTGCCGACACTCTATCACACTCTCACCAAAAAGTCAAGCACCCCCGCGTTATCAAATCCCCACAGATGCCCGTTTTATATACACCCACCTGAATAAATACTCCCACCCCCGTTGACTTTTACGCTCAGGCATCTTATAGTACTCTCATAACACACAGGAGCGAACTTATGTCAGTTGCATATCAGCAGGCACAGAAGCAGCGTTATAGGATCACTCTAGAACTTGATGTGCTAGGTGATTTTGACCCGCATCAAATTGACTGGGAGAAGTTATTCAAGTTGGAACCTGCAGAAAAGTGTGATGCTTATGTGGAGGACCTAAGTACACCTGATCGTTGGTAATTTGGTAGTAATTTATACCATATAAGGGGGTTTTATTTTGTCCCAAAACTTATACATATTATGGGGTATTTTGGGACAAAACTATGAGACCTAAGAACTACACATTTCTGGGCAAAACAGACAGAATGCGAGTGCCTTATGTGAAGCAAATGAATGTGATCTTAAATGAGTTAAATCGCCTCGCAGAGTTAGGTCACGATCCGACAGATTACCTGGATGAGTTTATAGACCGTTTGCAATCTGTGGAGGATTAAAATTACTCACCTCCAAAGTGGACCTATAGTATAAGCGGCACACGATTCACCGCCCCGCTAACACTCACAACAAACCACTAAATGTCTCAAACTGCACTCAACTTCGCTATCGAAAATGCCTTCCAACATCTTGCTGATAAGAGTTGGGATCTGTTCGACGCCTGGTATGAGCGTCTGCACAATGTTCAGATGATTGGTGATACTGAGCAGAGTGAAATCATCGAATCTGAGTGGAACGCAACCAACCTAGATTTGATGCTTGCCGATGTTATGTCTGCTGCCTGATTTCACCTCTTAACTAACACTCACAAAACACACAATGACTACCACTTTCCAAGCAAATCTGACCGATACTGAGTATAACGGTTGGACGAATTATGAGACCTGGAATGTTGCTCTGTGGATCAACAATGATGAGGGATTCTATAGTCTTGCCCGTGAGGTAGGTAACTACGAAGACTTCGTAGATGCCCTGGAAGCGTGTTCTTTCAATTCCCTAAAGACACCTGATGGAGTATCATTCAAAGACCCGAAAGTGAACATCCTTGAGATTAACTCTGATGTGTTTGATTTCTAGTCTTAAGTAACACTCACTCATTCACTCTTAACTAACACTCAAATGACTAAAGTTCGCACCGTCACCTTCACCAACGTGCAAGACAAAGTAGAGCGTACTGTAGAGTTCCCCGATATCAACAAAGCAATGCTATTTGTGCAGTCTCTGCATGTCGCTGGTGTGGATGCAATTGTAAATCTGCTGCCTGAAGATGTAGCAGTCTGATATCAACAAATGGGAATAAGATGCGCCCCTAAAGACACTTACTGTTCACACACTAACTAACACACAAGAACACAACATGTCCAAGACCGTGATGCTTTCTCTGCTCGCTCAAGGTAACACTGGCGATGAGATTCTTTCGATTCTTGATACACTCACCTCTGATAATGTTTCGGAGGCAGGTTATAACGAACCGACTGCAGATGTGATCGAGTTCTGATACTAACTGTGTGCCCTCTAGTTGTTAAACAGAGCGTGAGCGATGTTGACTCTGGAGGGCACTTATGTTATGATTGGTGATGATAGTGATTCGGCAGTGTTTTGTGCCGATTGTTTATAGCGCCGCGCGGCGTTGCGTTTATAAAAATCGATAAGTCCCTAACCTACAGTGTATGTCTTTTTCGAGGTCTCTATCACTCTCATAAAAAAAAATTTTACCAAAAAATTATGAGCAAAAAACATCGCCCATATTGGAATTTCTGGAAGGTTGTTTTTGCGGGATGGTTAATACGATATCCAGGTAAGGTATTCCGTATACTTGGAATACCTTTGGGTATATTGATAGTTACAATATATAATGCAGTAACAAAATAAGTTACATAAAAAAAATCCGGAAATATTTTTTATGCCTGAAAAGATTTACCACATATATGCAAAGGATCAGTGCATATACCACAGTTTATCAGAGGATAAATTTTCTGATACCTGGGATATGCTACACAAGATGGTTGAGTTTCTTGGTAAGAATATTTCAAAAGAAGATTTGTCTTATGAAGAATTGTATGTGAATAAGGAATTAATTTTGAATTCTTCTCATTGACAAAAACATATATAGACTGTAAAATTTGAACTGAAGGTTATTTGAACTTTATGGCAAAAGGATTCACTGTTAAAGCATCAGCACCCAAACCTACAGAAGAATGGGATTATGATGCGATTAAGGAAAGAATGAAAGGTAAGAGCATTGTTTTTTGTCTACCTGGAAGAGGATGTTCTTTTATCTTTCTAAAAGCATTTGTACAACTTTGTTTTGATCTTGTACAAAATGGGATGAGTATTCAGATTAGTCAAGACTATAGTTCTATGGTTAATTTTGCACGATGCAAGTGTCTTGGTGCAAATGTATTGAGAGGTCCAAAGCAAGTACCTTGGGATGGAAAACTTCAGTATGATTATCAACTATGGATTGATAGTGATATTGTTTTTGATACAAACAAGTTCTGGCAACTTTGTGATTTATCTCTCCCAGCTGAAGGAGAAGAGCGTGAAATCGTCGCAGGATGGTACGCTACTGAGGATGGACACACAACTTCTGTCGCACATTGGTTAGAAGAAGATGACTTCCGCAAGAATGGTGGAGTCATGAATCACGAAACCGTTGAGTCTATCTCAAAGCGTCGTAAGCCATTCACAGTTGATTATACTGGTTTTGGTTGGGTTCTAATTAAGAAAGGTGTATTTGAGAATCTTGAATATCCTTGGTTTGCTCCTAAGATGCAAGTCTTTGAATCTGGTGCAGTTCAAGACATGTGTGGAGAAGATGTTTCATTCTGTCTTGATGCTAAAGAAGAAGGTTTTGAAATCTGGTGCGATCCTCGTATTAGAGTTGGACATGAAAAAACTCGTGTAATCTAATGAATAAAACTTACAATCTTTTATACAAAGGTCGTAAAATTTATACAAATCTCAGTGCAGAAGACTGTGCTGAGATTTTTCAAGAGTTTTCTGAAAGATATTTTTTAGAAGACGATATTGATATTAATGAAATAGAAATGGAGGAAATTGAAAATGGCTAAAGGTGGAAGCAATAAGACTTTGTTTGAACCCGGTGCACCAAAGAAAACCCGTCAGGGTCGTTCTGCTCGTACATTACTGAGTGCTACCTCTCGTAATGGTCGTAAGAAAAAATATAGGGGTCAAGGAAAATAATATCCGTAAAGAGTGCTTAAATAGATATAAGCACTCTTTTTTTATGTCTGAAAAAGAAGCATACATTTTCAACTGGATAAAGGATGTATCTAAAGTTAGATCTGAATTAAAAGGATTTGCAATATGTCCTTTTGCTTCAAGTGCAAAATATAAGATTGTTGAGTGTTCTGTAGAAGAAATTGTCCCAATCGATGGGTATCAAGTCATTATTTACATTGTAGAAGACTATTTTGACTTAGATACTGTTCAATTTTGGGTTGAATATTACAATTCAAAACATAAAAATTGGAAATTCTTTGAAGACTGCGGAATGTACGATACATACATTCAAGGAATTAAAACAAATAATGGTAAATATAATCTTATTTTAGCTCAACCGACAGAAAAACTACGCTATTTTAGAGAAAAATTAGCAAAAACCGAATATTATGATCTTTGGGATGATGAATATTTAAAAGAAATCCTTGAAAATGATTATGATATCATAAAACGGGATAGCAACCCCGTAAAAAGTTCTGATTTTAACGAATCAGGAGCAAAAAATGACCAAAAAAGTCGATAAAGACCAAAATTTTATGAAAAATGAGTGGGGAACTCAGTATTTGTCTAGTGAATATGGTTGGGAAAATCAAATTCATGAGCAAAAAATGCTACGTGAGATAGCAAATGATGAATTAACGCCAAAAAAACACGATTTTTATCATCAAAATGAACTTCATTCAAAAATTAGAAATGATGAAGACTACGATGACTGGGAATATGGAACAGAACCTCTTTATGAGCAAAAATGTGAATAAATAAGATAGATTAGTTTTATTTTTAATGCCTGTAGAAAGGATAAGTAAAGAATTTAAAGACATTAGTTTATCCTTTCAGGTTAATCCATTAACCTATGATTTGATTGCGATTAAAAATGAAACTGCAATTGCAAGGTCCATAAGGAATCTTGTTCTTACTCAACCTGGAGAAAGATTTTTTAATCAAAATCTTGGTTCTAAAGTTAATCAATCTTTATTTGAAAACATAGATTCAATATCAGCATCTATTATAAAGGATGAAATCAGAAATACGATTGATAACTACGAACCCAGAGTATCTTTAATAAGTGTTGATGTAACTCCAAATTATGATAATTATGAATTTGATGTTGTGGTAAAATATAATATAATTGGAATAGATGTATCTGCGCAACAACTATCTTTTGCATTACAACCAACACGATAAATGTCACTAGTTAATTTTTCAAACTTAGATTTTGATCAAATAAAAACCTCACTAAAAGATTATTTGAGGTCTAACTCAAATTTTAGTGACTATGACTTTGAGGGATCAAACTTATCAGCAATCATTGATGTTTTAGCATACAATACATATATTTCCTCATATAATGCTAACATGGTTAGCAATGAGGTTTTTATTGATAGTGCTACATTAAGAGAGAATGTCGTTTCTCTAGCAAGAAGCATAGGTTATGTTCCTAGATCAAGAGTTGCTTCAACTGCAAGTGTATCCTTTTTCGTAGATACAGTTAATGTTAGGGTTAGCTCTAGCAGAAAACCATCAACTATTACATTAAAAAAAGGAATTGTTGCTTCAACTCCAGGATCATTCAGTGGTCAAAATCTTGTATTTTCTATTCCAGATGATATTACTGTTCCAGTTGTTAATGGAATAGCAGAATTTAACGATGTAAAAATCTACGAAGGTTCTTATATAACAGAAAAATATACAGTAAACTCTACAAATCCAAATCAGAGATATATTTTAAACAATTCACATATTGATTCATCAACCATTAGAGTTGATGTAAGGGATGGTGAACTAGGTCCAAGAAAAAAATATATTCAGTCTGATAATATTTTAGATATTAAATCAGACTCAAGAATATATTTTATTCAAGAGATAGAAGATCAGAGATATGAACTTTTATTTGGCGATGGAATTTTTGGAAAAAAATTAATAAATGAAAATATAGTAGAAGCATCTTATATTGTAACAAATGGAGACTCTGGAAACGGAGCATCATCATTTGTTTTTACGGGAGTGTTAACCGACAACAATGGTTTAAATATAGTAAGTGGAATTTCTTTAATAACTACAAACACTTCCTCAAGTGGAGGAAAGGAAATCGAATCTATTGATTCGATCAAAAAATATGCTCCAAAAATTTATGCTGCACAGAACAGAGCAGTAACTGCTGGTGACTACGAAGCAATTATTCCTAAAATTTATCCAGAAGCAGAATCTGTTTCTGTTTTTGGTGGAGAAGATCTGAGTCCTCCGCAATATGGAAAGGTTTTTATTACTATTAAACCACAAAAAGGGTTTTTTGTATCAAACAGTATAAAAGATAATATAAAAGAGAAACTAAAAAAATATTCTGTAGCTGGAATAATACCAGAAATATTAGACGTAAAATATTTGGCGTTAGAAATTGATTCTACAATTTATTATAATAATAATTTAGCACCTTCTTCTGAGTTTGTATCTAGTATTGTATCAAACAATATAGAAAAATATTCAAAATCAAGCGAACTAAACGGTTATGGTGCTAGATTTAAGTATAGTAAATTTTTAAAATTAATTGATGATAGTCATAATTCTATCACATCAAACATTACTAAAGTTCAAATGAGGAGGGATCTAAGACCTGTATTAAATACATTATCCACATATGAAATATGTTTTGGAAATCAGTTTCACATAAAAGATACTTTGGGATTTAATATAAAATCTTCCGGATTTACTATTTCTGGAGTTCAAGAAACTGTATATATCAGTGACATTCCAGACCCGTCCGGACTTTTTGGAACTATTTTTATTTTTAAGTTGGATTCCGCAAATAGATATAAAGTGATTGATTCGAATGCAGGAACTATTGATTATGTAAAGGGTGAAATAAATTTAAATGCAATTAACATTTTATCTACAGTAAAAAATGAAGATGAATCAATTATAGAAATATCCGCAATACCGGAGTCACATGATGTAATTGGTCTACAAGATTTATATTTGAGTTTAAATATAAATGATGTAAAATTACAAACATTATTGGATAATATTTCTTCTGGTGAAGATATATCAGGTTCTACTTATACAAAAACCACAAGTTATAGCAACGGATCTATCGTAAGAGAATAATATGACAAATACAAGAGTTAAAATCAGTTCAGTAGTTCAAAATCAACTTCCGGATTTTATTAAGGAAGAGTATCCTCTTGTCGGTGAATTTTTAAAACAGTATTATAACTCGGTAGAAAGTCAAAGTGGACCTATAGATATTCTCCAAAATATTGATCAATATTTGAAAATTGATCAATTATATGAAACCTTAACTCAAAGAACGGTTACGAAGAAACCAACATCTCCACGATCATTTTTTGAAATTGAAGGTGGATATTCTGTAGAAAATCTTGTTGTTTATAAAAACGGAACTAAATTAACTAATAATGTTGATTACTTTGCAACAGATGGATCAACAGTAAATTTAATTTATCCTGCAGTTAATGGTGATGTTTTAGAATTTGTAGTTCAGTTACCATCTTCAACTTTTTTAAGCAGTGATGTTGATTTTGCAGACAACGTAATAAATGTAGAATCTACTTATGGATTTCCAGATAAAAATGGATTAATAGAAATAGACTCAGAAATTATTCTATATGAAAGTAAAACTCCAACATCATTTATTGATTGTACAAGAGGATTTAGTGGAACTACATCGTATACTTCAAACAGCAATCCAGATCAGTTAGTATTCTCTACTTCAGAAGTTTCAACTCATCTATCAAATGCAAAGGTAACAAATTTAAGTAGTTTATTTTTAAAAGAATTTATTTTAAAAATAAAAAAACAATTGATTCCTGGATTTGAAAACAGAACTTTTGTAGATGGTTTAAATGAAAAGAACTTCATAAAAGAAGCAAAAAGTTTTTATAGTTCTAAAGGCACAGTTGATTCATATAAAGTTCTATTTAAAGCACTTTACGGTGAAGAAATAGAGGTTATAAAGCCAAGAGATTTTTTACTTAAACCATCAGATGCGCAATATAGAACTACCAGAGATCTTGTTGTAGAATCGATTTCAGGAAATCCTTTAGACATTGAAAATAGAACTCTATATCAAGACAAAACTGACTTTTTTAAAAAAGCTTATGGAACTGTAACCAAAGTTGAAAAGATTCAAAGAGGTGATAAAGATTATTATGTTATAAGTCTTGATTATGATTATGATAAAGATATTAATGTTGAAGGAAGTGTTTATGGCGAATTCTCAATACATCCATCAACTAAAATAACTTCTGACGTAACAACCTCTTCATCTATCATAACAGTAGATTCTACTATTGGGTTTCCGTTAAGTGGTGAATTAATTTTTAATATTGGGGGAATTGATTATACTGTTAGTTATTTTTCAAAAAATACGACAGAATTTTTTATACTGACGTCTCCTACAGTTGATATTCCACTGGGAACAGATTTGAAGTTAAATGCATATGCATATGCATATGTAGGAGAATCTTTAGTAAAAGTTAGAGTAACAGGTGTTTTATCTGATATAACTTTTGATTTGAATAATGTATTGATGAGTAAAGATGATACTATCAAACCAGTATCTTTAGGATATCAATGTAAGGAAAATAGATCAAATAATTGGGTTTTTAATATACCAAATAAGTATAATGTTAAACAAATTGATGGACCAAAATCTACAAATTTACAATTAAATATTTTTTCTTACAATATTATTACTTATGATGAGCATAATTTTAAACTAGGAGATTTTGCTTTCTTAATATCAAACAACGGATCCAAATCTTCTTATTCTGTAATTGGTATTGATAATGAATATTCTATTACCATTCAGGGACCAAAAATTAATAATATCAATCTAAGTTATATCTTAGAAAGAAATATTAAAAAAGTAAACTTTGAAAACTATTCAGATCTGAATAGTCATTCGGCAAATATTCAAAACATTTATATAAAAAATAACGAAGATCATATTTACGTCACTTCAAATTGTTTACCCGATTACCTAGGAGAGACTATAAGAGTAAAATCTACAGATATTATTTTTTCTGGATCATTTAATGGCGAAACTCTAGATTTAAGTTCTGGTAATTCTACAAATTATCATGGTCTTATTACTGGCGATTCGATAGTTTATATTAAGAACTTGTTTCTGGAAGAGTCATCTTCTAATACTTTAAATATAGATCAAAGAACATATTATGTAAAAAAAATAGATGATACTAAAATAAAATTATCTAATAGTAGAGCAGATCTTTTTAATAATAAGTTTATCAGCGTATCTGGAAATGTAACTAATAATGTTTTTAAAAAAGTAAAATTTTTAAGTTCAGAATTAAGTCCACAAAACTACATCAAAAAAATAATAAATCCAACCAATAGTAAAGAAAACACAGAGACTCCTGTTGGTCCGGTTGGAATATTCGTAAATGGAGTTGAAGCATATAATTACAAATCAAATGATAGAGTTTATTATGGAGGAATAACTTCTATTGATGTTCTGAATGGGGGAAAAAATTACGATGTAATGAATCCACCAGAAATTTTTATAAGCGATTCTATTGGAACAGGCGCAACAGCATTTGTACATGTAAATGGTTCGTTAGACAGAATTGATATAATTGATGGTGGATTTGATTATATTGAAGATCCAATAATAACAATAACTGGCGGAAATGGATATGGTGCATATGCAAAACCAAATTTAACTTCTTTTAAACATTCAGTATTTTTTAATTCAACTGCTTCTTCTGGGTTAGTAAATTTAACTAATAATACTATTGGATTTTCTACATATCACAAATTTAGAGACTTTGAAAGTATAATTTATTTGACTCAAGGACAAAGTGGAGTTGGTGGATTATCTACCAACGCAAAATATTTTGTTAATGTTCAAAATGAATATTCAGTAAAACTTCACAAAACGATAGATGATGCTGTTTCCGGCATAAACACCGTAGATTTAACTGGATACGGAACAGGAGTTCATGCCTTAGAATCATATTCTTCAAAGAGAAAAATATCAAGTATTAGTGTATTAAATAGTGGTTCTGGATATTCAAATAAAAAGACTTCGTGTTCTATTTCTGGAATTAACACTGCAACCAACACTATAAGGATACCAAATCATGGTTATAATAGTGGAGAGACAATAGTTTATGGTGCAACAGGTTCTCCAGTTGGCGGATTAACAAATAACCAAGAATACTATGTTACTAAAGTAAATAAAGATGAATTTAAACTTTCTCAGGTAGGTTTTTCTACAGATAATCAAAGATTTTATTATTTGACTAATCAATTTGTAAATCTTACTTCCGCAGGATCTTCTATTCACACTTTCAATTATCCAAATATCGTAGTATCAATAAAAGGTAAAATAGGAGTATCTACATTAAGTGGACAAGATTTTAATGCAAAGATTCAACCAGTTTTTAGGGGGTCTATAACTAATGTTTTCGTAAAAGATTCTGGAGTTGGATATGGATCTTCTGAAATTATTAATTATGAACGTCAACCTAATGTAACTTTAAAGACTGGATCTGGAGCCCAAATATCTCCTGTAGTTAATAACGGAAAAATAACCGAAGTACTAATACTTAATAGAGGGAGTAACTATACTTCAGCTCCAACTATTTCAATATCTGGTGTAGGAACTGGGGCAATTTTAACTCCCATTGTAAATAATGGTGAATTACAAGAAGTTAAAGTTATTAATGGTGGAATTGGATTTAATTCCAGTGGAACTTCGTTAAGTGTTATTTCTTCCGGAGAAGATTCTAAATTTGAATGCAGACTAAAATCTTGGATTATCAATAATGTAGAAAGATATCTAAGAACTGAACAGATAAAAGATGATGATGGAATTGTTGATTCTTCTTCTTATACTGTTTCTGGTTCTCAATACTGCCATCTTTATGTTCCAAGGAAATTAAGACAGTCTGTTTTTGGCGTAGGTTACATTAATGGAAATAAAACATATCTTTCTGATCTGAAATTAATATCAGGAGAAGAAGTCTCATCAGATGTTCATTCACCAATAATTGGGTGGGCTTATGATGGAAATCCAATATATGGACCTTATGGATATAGCAACCCCAACGGAACTGGAAGTATCCGATCAATGATATCTGGTTATTCTTCGATATTATCTGATCAAAGACCTGATCCAATCTCGGGTAGTGGTGAAAGAATATATCCAAACGGATTTTTTATAGAAGATTATCAATTTAATAACAATGGCGACTTGGATGAGCACAATGGAAGATTCTGCGTAACTCCCGAATATCCAGAGGGCGTTTATGCTTATTTTTCAACGATTAATAATGGACCAATAGAAACTAATGGTGTCTTTAAAAATTACAAAAAACCAACATTTCCATATATTGTCGGAAATACTTTTAAATCAGATCCAATAGAATTTAATTATGATAGAAACATAGATCAAAATACTTTTGATTTTTCAGAGAGTGGACTTTTTAGAAATACTAAACCATATAATCTCACTAGCAATAACTCTGATTACTCTTTTGTTTTCAATCCAATAAAGATAAAAGAACCAATATCTGTTATAAAATCAACTTCACAGGGATCTTTAATTGATATTGGAATTACTACTGGTGGATCTGGATATAGAGTAGGAGATAAAATTGTTTTTAATAACGAAAATACAGGTGGTTCTAATGCATACGCAGAAGTTTCTTATGTAAAAGGCAAAAATATTAAATCAATTAGTTTTGCTTCTACTTTTGCTCAAGGTGTTGAGTTTTATCCATTTGATAATACTGGAAAGTTTGTTGGATTTTGCAGCACCCCACATAATCTTATTAATAAGGATGTTATTTCAATAACGGGTCTAAGCACTTTTGCGAGAGAGTTAGATTCTTTGTTTGAAGTTGGTATTAGTTCAAATACATTTTCTCTTTCATTGCCCGTAGGATCTTCAGCAGCAACGGGAATTATTACTTATTTTAACATTAATGGATCTATAAATTATTCAACTATTCGCGAAAATGATATCTATAAAATTGATTCAGAGAAAGTAAAAATTCTTTCAGTAGACAAATCTTCATCAAGAATAAAAGTTCTCAGAGAATATGATTCAACAGTAGGATCTTCCCATACTGCATCTACTATTTTATATGAACAAACAAGAAAATTAACAGTAAATTTAAATAGACAATCAAATGCACTATACAATCTGAATAAAGAACTATATTTTGATCCAAAAGAATCTTTGGGAATAGGTCTTTCTGTGGGTGTTGGTGTTGGTCATACTTTATTATTCTCAAACCCCGGTGCTGGAATTTCAAGTATTTTTATACCAACCAAAACAATATATATCCCACAGCATTCACTTGAAACAGGCACCGAATTAATATATTCTACTAATGGCGGAACTGCTTTCGGAGTTTCTGTTGATGGTTCAACTTCATTTCAACTAATAGAAAATCAAAAAGTTTATGTAGCAAAAGTTTCTGAAGATTTAATTGGAATTTCTACATATAAAGTTGGATTGGGGTCTGATGGATCTTTTGTTGGTATTAATAGTAGTGTTAGTGCTTCTACTTTATATTTTACGGATTCTGGTTTAGGATCTAACCATAGTTTTAAAACAAATTATGAAAATGTTTTATCAGGGGAAATTTCCAGAAATACAGTTACAGTTTCCACTGCATCAAGTCATGGACTTCTAAATGGAGACTTAATTTACTTAAATTCCAAACCAGGATTATCAACGTCTGTAGTTGTAAAGTATAATGATAAGCATAGGAGATTGGTAGTAAATCCAATTACATTTGCAACATCCGCCGTAAGTGTTTTAGACAACACAATTACAATACTTAATCATGGATATGTTACTGGACAAAAGATAATTTATACATCAACAACTCCCATTGGTGGATTGACTAACGATGAGATATATTATATCGTTAGATTTAACAAAGATAAATTTAAACTGTCTGATAGTTATTATAATGCAATAAAAGATAATCCAGAGACTATTAATTTTAGTGTTGCTTCTGGAGGAACTATTTCTTTAGTTAATCCAAATATTAACATTATACCTAATCAAACTATAAACTTCAATTTATCTGATAGTTCTCTCTCATTCAACAATGAATCAAGTTTATATTCTGCTTTTGAATTTGTTCTTTTTTCTGATCCAGATTTAACTGAAAGATTTAGTAAAGTTAAGGAAGCATCGGACTTTGATGTAGCACAGCAAGGTAAAATTGGTATTGATTCTTCTTGTACTGTTACCTTAAGAACGTCAAATCTAGACACTGATCTTTATTATGCTCTAGTTCCAATAAATTTATTCAATAACAAAGATATTAAAAAACAAATTATAGTTGATAATGAATATATAAAAAATAATAATAAACTTTCTTTAGTAAGAAGTTTATATTCTGGATTTTATAATATAGTTGGTTCAGCAGCAACAAGTTTTAAATTTAATATTTTAGATTATCCAGAAAAAGATTCTTATTTGGAAGATGATGGATTATTTGAATACTACACTAATTCAAAAAATACCACTGGAGAAATTCAAGAAATTGACTTAAAGTATGGAGGAAAAAATTATTTTACTTCTCCAGGAATTGCATCCGTCTTTTCATCTAGCGGAAGCGGATCTATTCTATATCCATCAAATTACGATATAGGAAGAATTAAAAGAGCAGTAATTGATGATATTGGATTTGACTATCCAACTGATACAACATTAAGTCCAACATCTAAACTTCCACAGATACTTAACATTAATCCACTTTCTGTTTTTGAGTCCGTGGGCGTAACTTCCGTGGGTCTAAACTACACTATCTCTCCAAATTTAATTGTAATTGATTCTTATACAAACGAAGTAGTTTCTGATGTTGATTTAAACTACGATATAAATTCCAAAACAGTAAACATTATAAAAAATACGGATGGAATATACAATTCAATCCCAACAATTATACCAGTCAATAACTCTAATGGAGTTTCTATTAATAATATCTCATTCAATGAGATAACAAAAGATGTTACGATTGAGTTAGGAGTCAACTATAGTTATGGTCAAGTATTTCCCTTTAACGTGGGAGATAAAATTCTAATTGAAAACACTAGTATAGTTTCAGATCCAAACAATGTAGGATTAAAAGGTTATAATTCGAGTGATTATGATTACTCTCTATTCACCCTAACATCAGTTAATCCACAATTTGGAGGATCTGGCGCTAACATAGTCTATAATTTATCCAATTATTTAAAAGGAAATGAATCTTTAGGAACTTTTGATCCAGAAAATTCAGCAGGAATTGTAGTTCCTGAAAAATATTTCCCAATTTTCAATCCAATATTGAGACCAGGAAAGTTCTTACCTGGAGAAAAAGTAATAAGCAACTCATCTCAAGGAAATGTAATTAATTGGAATGAAAATTCTGAACAGTTAAAAATTTCCACATCAAATTCGTTTGATATTGACCAACCAATCAGGGGAGAAAGTTCCGGAACTAAAGGAACTATAACAGGTGTAATTGATTTGAATGCTTTTTATACTGTGTCGGGATCTTCCATAGTTAATAAAGGATGGAATAGAGAAACTGGATTCTTGAATAACAGATTCCAAGTAACTTCGGATAATAATTACTATCAATATTTCTCATATTCCTTGAGATCTAAAGTTGACTATGAATCTTGGAATAAATCTATTAACAATTTTAACCATACTGTTGGTTTTAAAAAATTCGGAGATCTTATTATTGAATCTACGGACTCTACATTTGCGGGCATATCAACTACTCAAAACGAAGGAAGTTTTATATCAATTGCAGATTTGACTAGAGAAATTGACTTAAACTGTGTTAACGACTTTGATCTTGCTAATCAAAAGGTAATAACAATTGGTTCCGATTCAGTTTCGAAGGAGGTTATTTTTAATTCAGTTTCTTTACAGGATGAACTGCTATCTATAGGAAATAGAGTCCTATCTATTGATGATATTAGTGATCTGTTTTCAAATGAACTGCAGGGAGATATTTTTGTAGATGTTGATTCTTTCTCATTATCTGATTTTAGATCGAAAAAATATTTGACTTTTGTGAAGGATAAGATATTTACGGATCTCAGACAAATTTATTTGGTATCAATTCTTCATGATGGATTAGAGGGATATATATCACAATATTCCAGAATTGAAACTGATAGAGAGATTGGATCTTTTGATTTCTCTGTCTCTGGTTCTAGAGGAGTACTGTCATTTTTCCCACTCAGTTCTACTGTTAATGATTATGATATCAGTACTATATCATATGGAATATCTGATTTAGTTTCTGGAATTGGAAGCGAATCTCTAGGAAACATTGTTAAAGTAGGATCGTCTACAACAACTATTCCATCAGGAACTTCAACAGCAACGAATATAGTTAGTATATCTTCAACCTTTAGATCTTCAAAAGTTTTAGTCCAACTGTCTTCGACAAATGAAACTTATTTTGAGTTTAATGAAATAACATTACTTAACGATGGAGTAGACGTAAATATTTTAGAATATGGAAAAATTTCTAATGCGAATGCACTAGGATATGATAATCAGGGAATTGGAACTTACAATGCATACATTTCTGGAACAGATGTTAAATTGGATTTCATACCCAATGTTTCCCTTGCAACAACATACGTAGCAAATACTCTGGGGGTTTCTATTGCTAGCACTACAGTTGGATTGAATAATGGAACTATTACATTTAGGAATGGTCAATTAAAGACTAATTATGTTTCAATATCTTCTTCACCAACACCTACTGAAACAATAATTTCATCTTACAGTTCAGATTATTCGGGTGCTTATTGCGTTGTGGTGATAGAAGACAACACAAATAATAGATATCAAGTATCAGAAGTTGTTGTAATAGACGACGATAACGAATCTTATTTAATTGAATTTGGAAATGTTGAAAATGTTTCTGGACTGGGTACATTTGGTATTAAAGTTGGAACTGCTTCAACAGTTAAGAATTTGTGTTTTACACCAAATCCAGATACATCAGTTTTAGCAAAAGTATACCAAAATTCAATAAATGTTGCTGATTTTTCAGTAAGTCCCAACGAAATTGACTTAATAAATGCAAGGATAGAATCTGGATCTGCAACTTTCAAAGGAACATATAATTCTTCCGCAAAATCATTTGAATTATTCCATCAAGGAGTACCAATTTTCCAAAGAGAATTTGATGCTTCGGATTCTTTAATTGTTAATGTTAATAACAATACAATACGACTTCCAAAACATTTCTTTGTTACGGGAGAACAAATAACTTATGATGCAGGAGGAGGAACGCCAATAGGTATTGCAACAACATCTGTTCCGGGAATAGGAGTAACTGATATACTACCATCATCTGTTTTTGTTATTAAATTAAACGATTTGGATTTTAGATTAGCAGATTCCGCAGAAAATGCTTTAAAATCAATTGCCGTTCCTCTGGTTTTATCAAATGTTGGAATAGGAACATCTCATACATTCACTTCTAAAAAACAAAATAACAAGTGCTTAATTACTATTGATAATTTTATTCAATCTCCTATTGTTTCTACAGCAGTTACAACAACATTGTCTGATAATTCTCAACTAGACGAAATTACAATTTCTCTCGCTGGAATAACTTCTATTTTTAGTGGTGACTTATTAAAGATTAGTGACGAAATTGTAAAGGTAAACTCAGTTGGTTATGGTGGAACTAACATTTTATTAGTAGATAGAGGATGGGTAGGAACAAATCCACAAAATCACTCTTTGGGATCTTTAGTAACTAAAATTACAGGAAACTATAATATTATTGATAATACAATTCATTTTGTAGAATCTCCCTATGGAAAATCGCCTATAGGAATTTCAACAAATGATCCAAATGATTTGGATTATCTCGGAATTACCTCAAATTCTACTTTTAATGGAAGAGTATTTTTAAGATCAGGAATAGAAAATGGGACAAGCGAAACATATGATAAAAATTATATTTTTGATGATATATCAGAATCTTTTGATGGGGTAACAAAAGACTTTACTCTGAAATCTTCTGGAGCAAATGTATCTGGATTATCCAGTTCACCAATTGTTTTAGTTAATAATGTATTCCAAGAACCACAAAGACTTGGACCAGTAAATATTTTAGGTAATTATAAAATACAAGAAATCTCTGGAATAACTACTTTATCTTTTGTTGGAAATATTTCATCTACATCTTATGATGTTAATACTTCAAGTATACCTAGAGGAGGAGTTATTGTTTCAGTTGCATCAACTTATGGATTTGGATATCAACCATTGATTTCCGCAGGAGGAACTTCTATAGTTTCCGCAGCGGGAACAATTTCTTCAATTAGTGTTGGTTACACTGGTTCTGGATATAGAGGAACATCAAAATATGAAATTATTACTCAAACTTCTGTCCCAATAAGTGTGGGATCAACAATTATTCCAATAGATAATGCTAATGGTGTTTTTAGGAAGTTAGGGTTCTCATCTACTAATACAATTACTGTGGGTATAGGATCTTCATACATTGATGCTCCTATAGTTTCTATAGCGGACACATATGTTACAATCGGAACAGCAAATACCTGCTCTCAGTTAATACCAACAAATACATCTACACTCATATCCATAAATTCACCAAGTTGTGGATTTGTTGATGTTGGCGTTAAAACATCAAGTACTGGACTATTAAATTATGAGTTTATTGGTTTTGCAACTGTTTCTTCGGGAAGAATATCGCAAAATGTAATTATAACAAATCCAGGTTCTGGATACACTTCATCAAATCCACCTACTGTTGTTTTTGATAGTCCTCTCAATTATTCAAATATTCCCTTAGTATATTCTTCTGGGTATTCTGGCGTAGGAACTTCAGCTACTGTAGATATCATAGTTGGACAAGGATCAAGCGTTATAGATTTTCAATTTAGCAACCTTGGATATGGATATAGGTCTTCGGAGATCTTAACTATTCCAACTGGAGGATTAACTGGAATACCAACAGACTCATCAAAACCATTTAGAAAATTTGAATTAACAATTGATGAAGTATTTTCAGATTCTTTCTCTTCTTGGTCCATGGGAGAAATGTTAGTAATTGATAAAATTGAAAGTTTATTTAACGGAAATAGACAGTCATTCCCAATAAAAATTAACGGAACACAAACTTCTATAAGATCTAGAGTTGGTTCAAATATTAATGTTCAAGATGTTTTACTTGTTTTTATTAATGATATTTTACAAATTCCAGGATCTGCATACTCATTTAATGGTGGTAGTGTAATTACATTTACAGAAGCTCCAAAAGAAGGAGATACTTGTAAGATTATATTCTACAAAGGAACTGAAAATGTTGATGTGGTTTTAACTGATATATTAGAAACAATTAAAGTTGGTGATAATATTACATTAATGAGATATGATCTCCCAACAAAAGAAGGAGAGAGGTTAGTAACAGAAATAATATCATCAGATACTGTTCAAACTAATCCATATCTAACCACCGGTGATATAGAATTGAGACCTGTTACTTGGTGCAGACAAACTGAAGATAAAATTATAAGTGGACAAGAAATTGGTAAGAATAGGGAAATATATGAACCATTGATTCAACCAATGACTAATATTATACAAAATATTGGTGTCGGATCTTCTGAAATTTTTGTTCAAAGTGTCAAAATTTTCTTTGATGACTTTAGAGAAAATACTACTGCACCATTTAAATCAAAAATACTAATCACTTCTCAGGATGTTATTGTAGGGGCATCTGCAACGGCAATAGTTTCTGCTGCCGGGACAGTATCTTCCATTTCATTATTAAATAATGGATTAGGATTTACAACTTCACCAAGCGTTAGTATTTCAAATCCAATAGGTGTTGGAACAACTGCAAGAGCAACTTCCGCAATAACTAATGGTTCAGTATCTTCATTTACAATAACAAATCCAGGTTCTGGATACACTTCATCAAATCCACCTCAGGTTTTAATTGAACATCCATCTCTAGTTTCAGAAAAAATTGAAAATGTAACCTATGAAGGAGACTTTGGAATTATTGTAGGTGTTAAAACTACTTCTGTTGGGGTTGCATCCACCGGTATTATTCTTGATTTGTTTATTCCAGTGGATTCTTACTTAAGAAACCCTAATGTAAATGTGGGTGTAGCAACTACAGGAATAAGTGGAATTAAAACTGGATATTATTTTATGGTGTTTAATTCAAATATTGGATTTGGCGTTACTTCTTTAGATTCTAATTCTTCAATTGTTGGAGTAGGAACTTCATACTTGGATAATGTATACAGAGCTGCTGCAGTTTCTATTGCCCAAACAAGTGTTCCAGGAATTGGACTAACTAATGTTTCTAGAGTTACTGTTAGCGTCTCAAATTATAATGGATTGTCTGGAACCGGTTTTAGTAATTTTTATGGAGAATTTAGTTGGGGTAAAATAAATGCAGATACTAGGAAAAAACCAAAACAGTTTACTTCATATAGAGGTAACGGGGTGTCTGGTTTAACAACTTCTGCAATTATTCAAAGATTCAATCCATTGAAATATGTTGGATACTCAACAGTAATGTGAAAAATAATCATAAATAAATAAAAAACTTCAAAATGTCCGCTATTATAACTGATCAGCTTAGAATATTAAATGCTAAAAATTTTGTTGCGGCTGCAACTTCTACTGAAAATAGTTATTATGCATTTGTAGGTCTTCCTAACGCTACAAGTTATGATCCAAATTGGGATTCTGTTCCTCCAGCACCTAAAGATAATTTTGACCAAGAAAACGATTATTGGGATACAATGATCGCTTTGAAAAAAATTTCTAGTGGTGATATTAGGCAAATAGTTAGAAAAATTACCTGGGAATCTGGAACAGTTTATGATATGTACAGGCATGATATAAGTAGAACAAATTTGTCTATACCATCAAACTCAACAAGTCTATATTCTTCTAACTTTTATGTGGTGAATAGTGATTACAAAGTTTATGTTTGTCTATACAATGGAATCAGTCCAGATAATCCAAAAGGAAGACCTTCTCTAGATGAACCCACTTTTACAGACTTAGAACCAAGATCTGCAGGAAACAGTGATGATGGTTATATTTGGAAATATCTGTACACAATTAAGCCCAGTGAACTTGTAAAATTTGATTCAACTAATTTTATTCCAGTTCCTGCTGATTGGGAAACTAATTCTGATTATTCTGCAGTAAGAAATAATGCAAAAACAAGCGGACAGATTAAGGTAGTTACTATAAAAAATAGAGGAACTGGAATAGGAACAGCAAATGTAACATATACAAAAGTTCCCATTCTTGGAGATGGAGATGGTGCTGAGTGTACAATTGTCGTAAATGCAGATTCAAAAGTAGAGTCAGCAATCGTTACCAATGGTGGTTCGGGTTATACTTATGCAACGGTTGACCTCTTAAAGGGAGGAGTTCCTGCAGGGTTAACTTCTCCAGTTTTTAATGTAATTATTCCACCAAAAGATGGTCATGGATATGATATTTATCGAGAGCTTGGTGCATATCGCGTGTTGATTTATTCAAGAATAGAGAATGATACAGAAGATCCAGATTTTATTATAGGAAATCAAATAGCAAGAATAGGTATAGTAGAAAATCCTCTTGCATTCCAATCAGATTCTATTTTAACTAAAGATAAAGCAAGTGCATTACCCGCATTAAAATTAGTTGGATCTGCATATAGTACAACTAATTTTACTACTGATGCTATAATTACTCAAAATATTGGATTGGGATCTACTGCAGTTGGTAGAGTTGTATCTTATGATAAGAACACTGGAGTTCTAAAATATTGGCAGGATAGAACTCTTGTTGGATTTAATAGTGATGGATCCGAAAATACAAATCCAACTTATGGTTTCAAGTTACATAGTTTTACAGAATTACCAAATGCTGGAGGATCTTTAGTTATCAACTCTTCTGGAGTGAGTGGTTTAAGTATTGATTCTTCGTTTATTGGTGTTTCAACTACAATAAATAGTAGGAAATATAATCTTGGACAAACTTTTGTTAATGGTATTTCCTCTCCGGAAGTTGAAAAATATTCCGGCAATATAATATATGTTGATAATAGACCATCGATAACTAGGTCTCCAAATCAAAAAGAAGATATCAAAGTCATTTTGCAATTTTAAAAAGTTATGCCACAGCAAACTAACCTCAATATTTCACCATATTATGATGACTTTGATGTAGAAAATCAATATTATCGTGTTTTATTTAAACCTGGATATCCAGTTCAGGCCAGAGAATTAACAACCCTACAATCAATTTTACAAAATCAAATTGAGCAGTTTGGCGATCACTTCTTTAAGGAAGGATCAGTAGTAATTCCTGGAAACATTAATTATATTGATAATTATTACGCAGTAGAACTGCAAGAGAATTATCTTGGAATAAATATCCTCTCCTATCTTCCTTATCTAATTGGAAAAACAATTAGAGGAACAAATAGTGGAGTGAGAGCTGTAATTGTTGGAATTTTGGATTTAGAAAATTCCGAAAGAGGAAATAATACAATATATGTTAACTTTTTAAATTCTGATTTAATTTCAAATAGTTATCAGGGATTTTCTTCAAATGAAATATTAGTAGTTGAAGAAGGAATAGTTGAGTCTGACACTTTAGACGCCGAAAAAAATGTAATTATTCAACCAAATGAAGGATTTGCAGTAACAATTTCTACAAATCCAAATTCAATTGGTTCTGCCGTACATCTTTCTGAAGGTGTTTATTACTTAAGAGGTCATTTCGTAAATGTTGAGGACCAAACTATCCTTTTAGATCAATATACGAATACTCCTAGCTATAAAGTTGGTTTAGAAGTATTTGAAGATATTGTAACACCAGATGATGATATTGATTTAAATGATAATGCTCAGGGATTTTCAAACTATGCTGCCCCGGGTGCAGATAGACTATTAATACAAGCAGCATTATCGAAAGTTTCTTTAGATTCAACAATAACAGGCATTGAAGAAACTTCTAATTTTGTGCAACTTATAGAAGTTAGAAATGGAATAATTCAAAAACAAATTGATAATCCACAATACAATGTTTTTCAAAAAGAACTAGCAAGAAGAACATATGATGAATCTGGAAACTATTACGTAAAGTCTCCAACTATTGTTGTAAAAGAAACTTTAGATGATTTAAAGGGAAATGGTGGAGTATTTAAAGAAAATCAATTAACTTACAACAACAATAAAGCATCAGATGATTTAGGAACTTATGTAATTTCTCCACTTAAAGCATTTATTAGTGGGTATGAAATAGATGTTGTTGGGACAACATATTTGGATTTTGAAAAACCACGTTCAACTAAACTTCTTGAAAATCAGAGTGTAAATTATGTAACTGGTCCGACATACACTCTCAATAGAGTGCATGGATCACCTTCCATAGGGATTTCTACAACATATACATTAAGTTTAAGATCGGAAAGAGTTGGTATCGATTCAACATCTCCATCTGGAAAAGAAATTGGGTTAGCAAGAGTTTATGATTTTGCACTAGAATCTGGATCATATAACACACCCCAACCAAATGCAAATGAATGGGACATTGCACTATATGATATTCAGACTTATACAGAAATTTCATTAAATGAGCCAATCACTTTAAATACTCCTACGCATATAAAAGGAAAATCAAGTGGAGCTGTTGGATTTTTAAGATATAGTGCTTCAAACTCAGGTATAATAACAGCTTATAATACTAAGGGATCTTTTGCAGTTGGAGAAAAATTTATTTTTGATGGAATAGAAAATACTAGAATTGCAACTAAAATTGTTTCATATTCCACTAATGATGTTAAATCACTTTATGGAACTGTTGGGACTGCTTCCACTTTCACTTCAGATATAAAACTTTCAACTCTAGTTGATGTTGGACAAGTAGAGATAACATCTTCTGGTGGTGGAATAAGCACAGTAACTTCATCCAATTTTATTTTTAGTGGAATTGCTACCGTAGGAAATATAGTCTCTTATTCAAATCCAGGATTTTCTGTAAATTCTTTTGCAAAAATTGAAAGCGTTTCCCAAAGTTCTATTACGATTTCTGGAATTTCAACAGTTGCGGGAGTCTGTGATGGTGGGTTACCTGCAGTTGATATTAATCCAAGTGATTTCAAAATTTTATATTCAAATTTCCAATCTTCTTTAGACAACACTCTATATACATCACTACCAAAGATAAATGTATCATCTGTAGATTTAACAGATTCTTACCTAACAATTAGAAATCAATATGATGTAACAATTTCCTCAAATTCAACGAACACAATAACTGCAGAATTTAATGAAACATTTTTACCTTTTGATGAGGAAAGATATGTTTTAATTACAAGTTCTGGAGTAACAGAAAGTTTAAGTGGCGATAAATTATCTTTCTCTTCTGGCGGTAGGCAGATAACAATTAATGGTCTCGAAACTTCTTCAGGTACAGGTAAATTAATTGCTACTCTCAGAAGAACTAATATTAAATCTAAAGTTAAGAATAAAAATAGAATAAAAACAATTATAGTAGATAAATCAAAATATGCTTATTCTGGAGTTGGTTCAACCACAAATAATGATGGACTAATTTATGGAACTTATCCATACGGAACAAGAGTTCAAGATGAAGATATTTGTTTATTAGAACCAGATGCAACTTTACTTTATGGTGTATATGAGTCTAATGACACTTCAAATCCAGAATTACCAAGTTTAACTTTATCATCAATTTCCGGACCAACCAGTAAAACTGATGATTTGTTGATAGGAGAAGAGTTTGTAGGATCTATAAGTAATGCTGTTGGAGTTTATGCAGAAAGATTAAATTCATTAAAAATATCTTATGTATCACAAAGTTCTAGTAGATTCCAAGTGAATGAAACTATCACTTTTAAAGAATCCGGAATAACAGCGACTATTACTGATTCTGATTTTGGTGATAATAACATTACATCCAATTATGTCTTTGATAATGGTCAAAAAAATACGATTTATGATTACTCCAAAATTGTTAGAAAATCAACAGCAAAAGAACCAATAAGAAAATTAAAAATAGTTTTTGAGTCTGCTAGTTTCTTAGATTCAGATGATGGGGATATAACAACTGCCAATTCTTATGATCAATTTGATTATTGTGATATACAATCAGTAAATGGAATAAAAAACACTGATATTCTTGATATAAGACCAAGAGTTTCTCCATTCTCAGTAACAGCATCATCACTTTCCCCATTTGAGTTTAATGCTAGAAGTTTTACTGCAAGTGGAAATTCCGCAGCAAATATTTTGGCGTCAGACGAATCTATTTTATTAGATTATTCTTATTATTTGCCCAGAATAGATAAAATTTATTTAACAAAAGATGGAGTATTCCAATTAATCAAGGGAGAACCAGCAGAAAATCCACAACCACCATCAAATATTGATGATGCTTTAGATATAGCAACTATTACTTTACCAGCTTATCTTTGCAATATTAATGATGCAAGTTTAGATCTTGCGGAATATAAGCGTTATAGAATGAAAGATATTCATTCTCTTGAGAATAGGATTAAAAACTTAGAGTATTATACTTCACTTTCTTTATTAGAAACTGATACTTCGAATTTACTTATTACTGATGTAAATGGTCTTAATAGGTTTAAATCAGGATTTTTTGTAGATGATTTCTCAACAACATCTTCACAGAAGAAAGTAACTATCGTAAAAAATAGCATTGATGTAATTAATTCAGAATTGAGACCATGCCCATATACTACAGAAGTTGATTTAGTTCTTGGATCTAATGCTCTGATAGGTCTTGGAGTCACTGCAGATCCACAAGTAGATGCTAGATTTGCTAGTGATTTGACTGGATTGAATATTAGAAGAACAGGTGATATTATTACTTTAGACTATGTTGAAGTTGATGCAGGAATAACTCAACCATACGCCACAAGAGTAGAAAGTGTTGCTCCATATAGAGTCGGGTATTATGGTGGAACAATTAATTTAACACCATCATCTGATATTTGGGTCGATACTGTAAGACTTCTTGCAAATAGAACAGAAATTTCTACTAATTACACTCAAGTAGAATCGCAAATTACAGCATCAGATATAGACAGACAGTGTGGTTATGGGCCAGTAACTTGGGGATCTTGGGAAACTGTTTGGACAGGGACTACAAAGACTCAAAGTACAAACACTGTTAATGTTGGGTATTATATTATTAAAGAAGATTTAGAAACAGTCACTAAGTCTGGAACAAGCACAAGATCTGGTGTTAGAAAGATCACCAAAGATGAATTTAATAATGTTTCTTTAGGAGATACTGTTTTAAGTTCTGAAATTAGTTCTTACATGAGATCTAGGAACATACAATTTGTTGCTAAGAGATTAAAACCACTTACTAGAGTTTATTCTTTCTTTGGAGGTATTGATGTAAACAAATATGTAATACCTAAATTACTTGAAATTAATATGGTTTCTGGAACCTTCCAAGTTGGAGAAACTATCATAGGTTCAATACCAAAAATTACATTTAGAAGTTGTATTTCTGGACTTGGACCACTGGAATCTAATCCAGAAATTGCATTTAGAGTTGCTAATTCTAATCATAAATATGGTCCATATAATTCTCCAACGGAGGTGTTTACTTCAAATCCATACAATTCTTCTCAGTTGATTCCTCAAGATTATTCTTCAACTTCAACTATTTTGAATGTTGATACATATGCTCTTTCTCAACAACCACAGGGAAGATTTTTTGGATTTATTCAGTCTGGAATGAGATTGAAGGGACAAACAAGTGGTGCTGAAGCAATCATAACGGATGTTAAGTTGATAACAGATAGCATAGGGGTTGCTATTGGTTGTTTCTTTATTCCAAATCCAAATGTATTTGGAAATCCAACTTTTGAAACAGGTACAAAACTTTTTAGAATTACAAGTAGTCCAACAAACTCTCTAATTGATTCTACTATTACTAGTGCGGAAGAAAAATTCTATTCTGAAGGAAAAATTAATAGAGTACAAGAAAATATTTTATCTGTTAGAACTGTTAGAACTGAAACACAAACTATAACTGAAAGTAAACCAGAGTCCTTAACGGGACCAACAGCGGTTGTTGCAACAACTATCATTGGTAATACTCTACCACCTTATGTCCCCCCCGCACCGCCAGAGGTTACCCCAGAACCATCAGAGCCTCCCGTTACTTATCCACCGATTCAACAACCACCAACTACCAATAATCCAGTAAATCCTCCTGCTATTCCACAAACCCCAGTTCAACCAATACCACCAGCACCACCAGCACAACCTCAAGGAGGAAAACCGGGAATTGAGTTCTTGAATGTTAATAGCTTTGGACTTTTAGCAGGAGTAGTAAAGGGCGCTAGCGCATCCTCACTATTCAAAGGAAATCAGTATTCTGTTCCATTACAAACAGTCAATGGAAAAACTTACGGAGAACTTAAGAAAAAATTTGGCGCAACTAAAGCAAATCAAATATTCAAAGACGCTGGTTTAAAAGTCACTCAAACAGACAAGAATTTTGCAAAACAATCCACAATATCTAAAGAAACAAAACAACCTAAGGGAGTTATTCCCACAAATGCTAACGCGGGCAGATCTTTGGGTGGATCTCCACTTGTGAATCAATTAAAAACGGATAAATTAGTGAAAAGTGTTAAAACAACAGGTCCTAAGGGTCTTGTTACCATTGTACCAAATGCGATCACAAATGTTCCAGCAAAAAATAGTAAAGGAAAAAAAGGAAACAAAGGAAAGAACAAATAAATATAAAATAATGGTCATAAACTATCAGTTAGATGGGTAAAAAATAAAATGAAAATAACAGATCCTTTAGCACAATCTTTTTATGTGGAGCCAGAAAGTGGAATATTTGTTACCTCCGTTGATTTATATTTTTATTCTAGAGATCCAGAACAACCAGTAACTGTTCAGTTGAGACCAATGCAGTTGGGTCAACCAACTGATCAAGTATATCCATTTGCTGAAGTTGTAGTAGATCCAAAAGATGTAAATATTTCCGAAGATGCATCAGTAGCAACTAGGGTAACCTTCGAATCCCCTGTTTACCTGGCAGGGAAGCAATTTCATGCTCTTGCTATTCTTTCAAATTCTAGCGTCTATAATATCTGGATTTCAAGACTATCTGAATTGGATGTAAGCACATCTAATCTTCCTGAAGATCAACAAATATTAGTTTCTAAACAACCTTCAAGCGGATCACTTTTTAAATCTCAAAATGGATCTACTTGGACCCCAAGTCAATTGGAAGATTTGAAATTTAAAATTTATAGGGCAAATTTTGTCGGTAATGGTAATATAAATTTTTATAATCCAGAATTAAGTTTAGGAAATAGTCAAATTGCAACTTTAGTTAGAGACTCTTTGGAGGTTAGTTCCAAAAAAATTAAAGTGGGCATAGGAACAACTATTTCTACATCGAATTTACCTTCTTTGGGCAATACAATTATACAAAATAATAGTAATGCTACTGGAAATTATGTTGGGTCGGCTGGATCTGCTTTCGGCACATTAGGGATTATTAACGCCGGAATTGGTTATACTCCTTCATTAGGATCTTTTACTTTTTCTAATGTTCCGGTCAATAGTATAACTGGAGAAGGAAGAGATGCAACTGCAAATATTACCATAACGAATGGTGTTGCTGTTGGGGCAACTATTTCAAATGGAGGAACTGGTTATACAGTTGGAGATGTTCTCGGAATATCCTCAATTGGCGCTAAAAGTTTAGGTAGAAATCTTAGATTATCAGTTTCAGCATTATCTGGAGTAAATGAATTAATTATAGATCAGGTTCAAGGAGAATATCTCACTGGAATAGGTAATACCTTAAGATATATTAATAATTCTGGAATTTCCACTGATTTAAATGGAGTAGGTGGGAATGTAACAATTCTGAGTGGTGGAATAACAGATGTATCAGATGGACTTCATATTAAAGTAAATCATAGAAATCATGGAATGAATTCATTACAGAATTTAGTTAATTTATCAAATGTAAGCCCAGATTTAAAACCAACAAAACTATACAACGATTATTCAGCATCATCAACGGATGATATATCTGTCGAAAGTGTAACGATTGCAGATTTTGGAACATTTGAAAACGTTTCGGTTGCTTCTTCAAATCCAGGTTATATTATTATAGAAGATGAAATTATTTCATATACGGGAATTAATTCTTCTTCATCACCACCAAGACTTACAGGGATCACTAGAGGAGTAGATCAAACAAATTCATATAGTTATAGTGCAGGAACTCCGGTTTCTAAATATGAACTATGTGGTGTTTCTTTGAGAAGAATCAATAAAACACACGATCTTTCAGATTCAACATTACCAAACTCTTTAGATTTAGATTATTACACTTTAAAGATTGACATGTCCGACCAGGGTTCTACAATGGTGGATAGAAGTTCTTCTTCTAGTTTTCCAAAATTGTTCCTGAAGGAAACTAAATCAACTGGAGGGTCATCAATTAATGCTACCCAAAACATTCCTTTCGAAATTGTTAGACCCGTAGTTCAAACCATGTCCTTAACAGGAACAAATATCAATGCTTCATTAAGAACTACCAGTGGAAGTAGTATTGGAGGTAATGAAGTTCCTTTCGTTGATCAGGGATTTGAGCAAATTGATTTGAATTCATCTAATTATTTTTCTTCCCCAAGAATTGTTGCGTCCAACATAAATGAATCTTCAAAATTAACATCTTTACCAGCAAAAAAATCACTTACTTTAAATTTAAATTTATCGACAGCAAACGCATATCTATCTCCCGTTATTGATTTGGATAGAGTTGGTCTTATTTTCACTACTAATAGAGTCAATAATCCAATAACAGACTATGCTACAGATGATAGAGTATCTACACTAAAAGACGATCCATCATCTTTTGTGTATGCAACTAAACCAATATCGTTGGAAACGCCATCATCATCTATAAAGGTATACATGAATGCTTATGTTAATACTCAGAACGATTTGAGATGTTTTTATTCTATAACTGACGATCCAAACTCAGAATTAATTTACTATCCATTCCCAGGATATAACAACTTAACAAAGGATGGTCAAATTATTAACATTTCTGATTCTAATGGTTTACCAGACAAGACAATTCCAAAAACAGACGTTATAGGAATTGATAGTGACTTTTTAAGATTCAGAGAATACGAATTTACAATTGATAATTTACCATCATTTAGATATTTTAGTATTAAAATAGTCGGAACATCTACTAATCAGGTTCATCCTCCAAGAATTAAGGACTTAAGAGTTATTGCTTTAGCGTAAAATGAAATATTCAAAAGTAAGTGGACATTCAAATTTAATAAGAGATGAAGAAACTAAAGCAATCCTCAACACCAATATGAACGATTATAATTCTTATATGGCGCAAAAAAGATTGAAGGAGAGAGAGAATCAAAAAATACAAAATCTTGAGCAAGATGTTGATATCATAAAAGATGATTTAAATGAAATCAAAAATTTACTTAGGAGATTATTAAATGAACCCTGATGATATAGAGTTAGACAATTTGAGCAAAAGTTTTGAATACTTTAAAGTAGCATCCGAAATTGATAATTTAGAGAACATTGAAGACGCAAAAAATATTGCAAAATGTTACTATAAATTGTATTTGAAGCAACAAGAAGTAGTATCTCAACTAATTACTTCCAAACCATAAATATTTCTAAAGAGAAGATAAATGGCGCAACCATCTACTAGACAAGAACTAATAGATTACTGTAAGAGAAAACTGGGAGCGCCAGTTTTAGAAATTAATGTTGCAGATGAGCAAATAGAAGACTTGGTTGATGATGCAGTTCAATTTTTCCAAGAAAGACACTTCGATGGAGTCTATCCAACATTTTACAAATATAAAGTAACTGCAGATGATATTGCTCGCGGAAAAGCAAGAGGGTTAAATCAAAATAACGTCGGCATTGTAACAACAACAGCGACTGCGAACATCGTAGGAACCGCTACTACCTTTTCATATTATGAAAATAGTAATTATCTTCAAGTTCCTCCCAATATTATTGGAGTGAATAAGATTTTCACTTTTGATGGAGCCAATACAATTACTAACAATATGTTTAGCGTAAAATATCAACTATTCTTGAATGATATTTACTACTGGGGAACTACTGAACTTTTAAGTTATGCAATGGTTAAGACTTATTTGGAAGATTTAGATTTTCTTTTAAACACTCAGAAGCAGATAAGATTTAACAAGAGACAAGATAGATTATATTTAGATATTGATTGGGGATCAGTAACGGAAAACCATTATTTTGTTATTGATTGTTATTCAACATTAGATCCAAATGATTATTCTAGAGTTTGGAATGATTCATTTTTAAAACCATATTTAACTTCTCTAATTAAAAAACAGTGGGGTCAAAATATGATGAAATTTACTGGAGTTAAACTGCCGGGAGGAGTAGAATTAAATGGAAGGCAGATGTATGACGATGCTCAAAGAGAAATAGATGTTTTAATGGAAAAAATGTCTAGTACTTATGAACTTCCTCCACTAGACATGATTGGATAAGTTATGTTAAATCCATTTTTTCTTCAAGGTTCTAAAGGTGAGCAAGGTTTAATACAAGACCTTATTAATGAGCAGATTAGAATGTATGGGGTAGAGATTCATTATCTACCAAGAAAATATATTACAGAAAAAACAGTCATTAAAGAAGTAATAGAGTCTGCATTTAATAATGCATATCCTTTAGAGGCATATGTTAACAGTTATGAAGGATATGCTGGAGCAGGAACTATTTTGTCTAAATTTGGGATTCAAGAATTAGATGATTTAAACTTAATAATTTCCAAAGAAAGATTTGAGACTTATATATCTCCACTAATTACAAATTTAAGTGGAATGAAAGTACCGACAAGACCAAAGGAAGGAGACTTAATTTATTTTCCACTAGGGGATAGGTTATTTGAAATAAAATATGTGGAGCATGAACAACCATTTTATCAATTACAAAAAAATTATGTTTATGAACTAAGATGTGAGTTGTTTAGATATGAAGATGAAGTTGTTGATACAAATATAGAAGAAATAGATGATAATATTGAAAACCAGGGTTACATACAAACTTTAACTTTAGTTGGAGCATCAGTTACCGCAACCGCTGTAGCAAATATAGTTAATGGCGGAGTAAGGTTTATTAGAATTACCAATAGGGGAGGTGGATTTACCACAGAACCAAGGGTAGCAATTTCTTCTGCACCTTCTGGAGGTTTAACTGCTGTTGGTATATCCACAATGATAGGTAACTTGATTGATTGCAATGGAACAACATCTCTTAAAGTTCAAGGAGTTGAGATCGTTAATGCAGGATATGGATATACTGTACCACCATCTGTTGTTTTTATTGGAGGTGGAGGATCTGGGGTAGCTGCAACAACCGAAATTGGTGATGGAGTAATAGGTCAGGTAACAATAACGAATGGAGGTTCTGGATATCATTATCCACCATCTGTTATTTTCAGTGGACCCGGAATAGGAACGACAGCAGTTGGATATGCACTAGTAAGTTCTGCTGGAACTATTACACAGATAAGATTAAAAGATGCGGGCGTTGGGTATACGACAGCACCAACAATAACAATAGCAAGTCCAGGTTCTACTGGAATCGGTACTTTTGTTTTCAATGAAGTAGTAACGGGATCAGTTTCCGGAACAAAAGCAAGAGTAAATTCTTGGAATTCTCAAACAAATAAACTTGAAGTTTTTATAATTTCTGGTGTTTTCTCTCCCGGAGAGACTATTGTTGGATCTAAGAGTGGGGCATCTTATAAACTGAGATCTTCAAGATCAGACAATCTTGTCGATCCATATTCACAAAATGATATTATAGAAGAGGAATCTGATAAAGTAATTGATTTTAGCGAATCAAATCCTTTTGGAAATTTGTAATGTTGTGAACCAATAAATATTATATAAAATTTAAATAATAAAATGTTTGAATATTTTTATAACGAAATTTTTAGGAAAACTATAGTATCTTTTGGTTCATTATTTAATGATATTAAGATAAAACATAAAAATAGTTCTGGAAATGATGTTAGTGTTATAAAGGTCCCCTTAGCGTATGGACCAACACAGAAATTTTTAGCTAGATTAGAGCAATCTCCAGATTTAAATAAACCGGTTCAAGTTTCCTTGCCAAGGATGTCTTTTGAACTTGTTGGTATTTCTTATGATCCCTCTAGAAAATCTTCTACAGTTCAAACATTTTTATCAACTTCTGTTGCTGATAAAACACAAAAAAACAAAACATATTTACCAGTACCATATAATTTAGACTTTGAATTAAGTATTTTTACAAAATTAAACGATGATATGCTTCAAATCATCGAGCAAATTTTGCCTTATTTTCAACCAGCTTATAATATTACAATCGATCTTGTTTCTGAAATAGGAGAGAAGAGAGATGTTCCTGTAATTTTGAATAGTATTTCTATGAGTGATGATTATGAGGGAGATTTTTCGCAAAGAAGATCTCTAATTTATACGCTCAGATTTACTGCAAAAACTTACTTATTTGGACCCACTATCTCTACATCTCAAGATATCATCAAAAAAGTTTCTATTGGACTTATTTCTGGAGATGCTAATAATAATCCATCTAGAGAAGTTGTATACTCGGTTGAACCAAGAGCAACTAAAAATTATACAGGAAATGTTACAACCAATCTTTCTAGTGATATATCAGATACTGAGATTTTGGTTGGTGTTAATGATGCGTCAAACATCCCAATTAAAAGCTATATCTACATAAATGAAGAAGAAATGTATGTTGAGAAAAAAGTAGGAAACGTACTTACGGTAATTAGAGGATCCGATAAAACAAAAGCAACTGCTCACGTATCAGGTTCTGCTGTTTATAAAATAACATCCGATGATAATGCTCTAATTCAGACTGGAGATGATTTTGGATTTAGTGAGAGTATTGTATGAAGATGACAAAAAAATTCGATGATTTGAATAAAACTTTTAATGTAGATTCTGAAGTAGTATCTATAGAAAAAAAGGAAATTTTGGAAGAAAGTATCGATAAAATTTCTTCTATATCCGACGATATTAAAAAGGACTATGATTATACAAGAGGAAATCTTTATTCTCTTATAGAAAAAGGACAAGAAGCAATAAATGGAATACTTGAACTTGCCCAAGAAAGTGAAATGCCCCGCGCGTATGAAGTTGCAGGGCAATTAATTAAAAATGTTGCGGATGCTACTGATAAATTAATGGATCTTCAAAAGAAGCTTAAAGATATTGAAGAGGAAAAAGTTGGTAAAGGTCCAACTACAGTCAATAATGCATTGTTTGTTGGTTCCACTGCAGAACTAGCAAAACTTTTAAAGCAACAATCTGAAGATAATAAATAAAAAAGAGGTTCTGCTCACTCAAATGGACAAATTGAAAACTCACAAGACAGTTGAACAAATTGCAAAGAAACATCGTCTTGAGGTTTCCTTCATACAAAAGCAACTTGATATGGGAGAACCTATTGAGCATGAGCATACAAAAGACCATGATTTAGCAAGAGATATTGCTCTTCAACATCTAGATGAGATTCCAGATTATTACACTCGTTTGAAGAAAATGGAGATGGATGCTAAAAAGCATCATAAAAAATTCAAAGATATTAAAGAAGGTAATCTTCACAAGTGGTTTAAAAGTAAATCAAAAGATGGAAAACCAGGGTGGGTAAATGTTGTAACTGGCGGAACTTGCGCAAGTGATGAACCAGGAGAGGGAGTTCCAAAATGTGTTTCCTCAGAGAAAAGAGCAAGTATGACCCCCGCAGAAAGGCGTTCGGCAGCAAGAAGAAAAAAGGCAGCAGATCCTGGACAACAACAAAAAACTGGTGCATCTAAACCAACATATGTACCCACCGACAAACCTAAAAAGTCTGTTGAAGAAGAGTGGTCAGATAAATATAAAAAATCTATAGATTGTGATAACCCCAAAGGATTTTCTCAGAGAGCTCACTGTCAGGGAAGGAAGAAAAAAATGAATGAAGAATCCGATAAAAAAGGAAAAGGTAGTGGCAAAAAAGATGCTTGCTATCATAAAGTAAAGTCTCGCTACAGCGTTTGGCCAAGTGCATATGCTTCTGGAGCACTCGTCAAATGCCGTAAAGTTGGTGCAGCAAACTGGGGAACTAAATCTGAAGAGACAATGCACGAAGAAGAAAGATACTGTCCTTTGTGCGATAAGAGAGAAACTAGATCAGAATGTTCTTATGGAGAAAAGGCATGGGATAAGGTTTCCGTTAAGGACGAAGAATATTCTATGGCAAGATCAGAACTAAAAACTATTGTAAATGCGGTTAAGAGACTTCAAGCAAAGGTTGGTAAAGGTGAAGGAGATTTGGAAGCATGGGTGCAATCAAAGATAACAAAAGCTGCAGATTATATCGACACTGCTGCAGACTATGTAAATAGTGGAGAAATGGAAGAAGCATGTTGGTCCGGATATAAACAAGTTGGAATGAAAAAGAAGGGTAAAAAAATTGTTCCAAACTGTGTTCCTGCTACAGAAGAAACAATTGAAGATTTGAATGGAAAAACTTTTGCCGAAGTTATTGATTTAATTAACCCAGATCCAATAAAAGGATTTAAATCTCAAGTTCAAGAAGCAACAAGACTTCAGGCACAAACTGGGAATGTGATTGGAGTTACTCTTTCTTGGAGAGGAAAGTATTATTCTTTAAAAATGTTTTTTCCTCAGGTTAAAACACCTTCCAAAAAAGAAATTAGTGACGAGTTACAAAAAGTTTATCCGGGATCAACAGTTCTTTATCATTCAATATCAGAAATTCAACCAGGAAGCCCATTAATACAAGCATTTGGTCCACAAGGAGGTTCTTATGGATTTCCAGGTCCATCAAAAAAATATGTAAAACCGTATGGTGAGCAAGTAGAATTTGAAGAAGACTGGCAGAAGGTAAATCGACAAGATAAGACTGACGGATTAAGTTCTGCTGCAGTTAAGGCGTATCGTAGGGAAAATCCAGGATCAAAACTTCAAACCGCAGTCACTGAAAAAAACCCAGAAGGAAAAAGAGCAAAGCGTCGTGCTTCATTTTGTCGTCGTATGAAAGGAATGAAATCAAAATTAACATCTGCAGAAACTGCAAGAGATCCAGATTCAAGAATTAATAAAGCACTTCGTCGTTGGAATTGTAACTAATAAGTAGAATTTATTATGTCAAATGATGTTTATCTTGGTAATCCACTTCTAAAAAAAGCAAACACTCCAATTGAGTTTACGCAGGAACAAATTCTTGAGTTTGTTCGCTGTAAGGATGATCCCGTTTACTTTGCAAACAATTATGTAAAAATTGTTACTCTAGATCATGGTCTTCAAACATTTAAACCATATCATTTTCAAGAAAAGTTAATTAATAATTTTCACAATCACAGATTTAATATTTGTAAGATGCCACGGCAGACAGGTAAGTCTACTACTGTCGTTTCATTTCTTTTGCACTATGCCGTTTTTAATGATAATGTGAATATTGGTATTCTTGCAAACAAGGCAGCAACAGCAAGAGAACTCTTAGATAGGTTGCAAACAGCGTATGAAAATTTACCAAAGTGGATGCAACAGGGTATCATATCTTGGAATAAAGGTTCTCTTGAACTTGAGAATGGAAGTAAGATCTTGGCTGCTTCTACTTCTGCTTCTGCGGTTCGTGGTATGTCATTCAATATCTTATTCTTGGACGAATTTGCGTTCGTCCCGAATCATATTGCAGATTCTTTCTTTGCATCTGTTTATCCAACAATTACTTCAGGTAAACAAACTAAAGTAATAATTGTTTCTACTCCACACGGTATGAATCATTTCTACCGCATGTGGCATGATGCAGAAAAAGGTAAGAATGAATATGTATTTACGGATGTTCATTGGTCGGAAGTTCCGGGAAGAGATGAAGAATGGAAAAAGCAAACGATTGCTAATACTTCGGAGCAACAATTCAAAGTAGAGTTTGAGTGTGAGTTTTTAGGATCTGTCGATACTCTTATTGCACCATCTAAACTCAGAACCCTCGTATACGATGCCCCCAAGACCCGCAGCGCAGGTTTAGATGTTTATGTTGATCCCATTGAGAATCACGATTATCTTATCACTGTAGATGTTGCTAGAGGTGTTGGAAATGACTACTCAGCATTTACTGTGGTGGACATTACCCAATTCCCACATGTCGTTGTTGCAAAATACAGAAACAACGAAATAAAACCAATGCTTTTTCCAAGCATAATACATGAAACAGCTGTCGCATATAATAGTTCATATATTTTATGTGAAGTAAATGATGTTGGTGACCAGGTAGCAAGCATTCTTCAATATGATCTAGAGTATAATAATTTGCTCATGTGCTCCATGAGAGGTAGAGCTGGTCAAATAGTAGGTCAGGGATTTTCTGGGAAGAAGACACAACTTGGTGTTAAAATGTCCAAAACGGTTAAAAAAGTTGGGTGTCTTAACTTAAAAACAATGATTGAGGAGAGTAAGTTACTCTTAAACGATTATGAAATAATCAGTGAACTCACCACATTTATCCAAAAACACAATTCATTTGAAGCAGAAGAAGGTTGCAATGACGATCTTGCAATGTGTCTTGTAATCTATGCTTGGTTAGTTGCTCAAGATTATTTTAAAGAACTTACGGACCAGGATGTAAGAAAAAGATTATATGAAGAACAGAAAAATCAAATAGAACAAGATATGTCTCCCTTTGGATTTATTTCTGATGGTTTAGATACAGGTAGTTTTGTCGATTCTGATGGAGATAGGTGGTTTGTCGATGAATATGGAGATCGTTCTTATATGTGGGAATATATGTAAATGGACTTAGATAAACAGATAAAACTTGGACATTTACTTCTTGCAGATAGGAAATGCAGAGTCTGTGGAGAAATGAAAAATTTAGTAGATGGATTTTATAGGACAAGAAAAGATAGAGGACCAGTTGCATCGTCATATTCATATGAATGTAAGGAATGCACTATAAAAAGAATATTAGAATCTAAAAAAAGCATTTCACCAGTTTTCAATTGGGAATATCCTGATTGGTAGATATTCGCGTCAGGTTTCCCCTGTGTAAAGTAACTTTTTAATAAATAATTTTTAGATAAACTGAGATTACGGAGAAAAACATGGCGACTCCTCAATTATCTCCTGGTGTACTTACTAGGGAAGTTGATTTAACAGTAGGAAGAGCTGATAACGTTTTAGATAATATTGGTGCTATTGCAGGTCCTTTTGCACTTGGACCCATAGAAGAAGTTATTGATATAAGTACTGAGCAAGATTTAATCAATAATTTTGGAAAACCACTTTCAACTGACGCTCAATATGAGTATTGGATGAGTGCAGCATCATATCTTTCTTATGGTGGTATTCTTAAAGTAGTAAGAGCAGATAGTGATTCTCTTGTAACTGCAAATGCGGGTGTGGGAATTGCGTCAACAACTGCTTTAAAAATTAAAAATTACGATAATTATAATTCATCTTTTATTGATGCAACAAATTTTACCTACGCAGCAAAAACTCCTGGATCTTGGGCAAATAGTTTGAAGGTTTGCGTGATTGATGATTTAGCAGATCAAAGAATTGGTATTAATACAACCAATTTAGGATCTTTGGGTGCTATCATTGGTTATGGTGTTACATCTGCTATTACCAATGCAACCCTTCCTGGTGTCGGAACGACTTCCGTATTTAACGGTTATTTGAAAGGAATAATTACTGGAGTCTCAACTTCCAGCACAGGAAATAGTACAATAGATATAAGAATTATTTCTAGAGTTTCTTCTGGTGGAACAGAAACTCCAGTATCGTATGCTCAAGGAAATTCTTTCCAATCTTTTGAAACTTCAGATACTCTACGTTTTGTTAACAACAGTGGCGTTACTACAGGATCTTCAGTATCTGCCTCAACTGTAGTTGATTGGTATGATCAACAAACTTTAGGGTTAACAAATTCTACTGTTTTCTGGAAGTCAATTGCACCAAAACCAGTTACAAATAATTATTCTCTAGAGAGAAATAGTAAGAATGATGCTTTACACATTGTTGTTGTAGATGATACTGGTTCAATTACAGGTATTCAAGGAAACATTCTTGAAAAGCATTTAAGTCTTTCAAAGGCGATTGATTCCGTTTCTTCTGTAAATTCCCCCCAAAAAATCTGGTATAAAAATTATATTGCAAATTTCTCTCAATATGTTTATGCCGGAATAAATCCCTCACTTTCTAGCGATTCCCAATGGGGAACAAAACCAATTGCAACAGGTTTTGTAGGATCTGGATTTACTACAGTCAGTGGACAATGGGGGCAAGATACTCAGGGAGTAACATTCAGTGCGATTGGTAATGTTTCTTATGAACTCGGTGCTGGTAGAGATTACTCCGCTACAGGAGGAATGTCTGCTACTCTTGGAAAACTTGTGACTGCTTATGATTTATTTGCTAATAAAGATCAAGTTGCGGTTGACTTCTTGATAAATGGACCAGGACTTTTATCAGAGTCTGATTCTCAAGCAAAGGCGAATAAATTAATTTCTATTGCTGAGGGTAGAAAAGACTGTATAGCAGTTATCTCTCCACATAGAGCAAATGTTGTTAATTTAACGGACACTAATACTCAAACAACTAACGTTATTAGATTCTTTAGTGCAATTTCCTCTTCATCATACGCTGTTTTTGATAGTGGATACAAGTATACTTTTGATAGATTTAATAATTTGTTTAGATACATTCCTTGCAATGCAGACATTGCTGGATTAATGATGAGAACAAACATTAATTCTTATCCTTGGTATTCTCCAGCAGGTCAGCAAAGAGGTGTATTAAATAATGCAATCAAACTTGCATATAATCCATCTAAAGATCAGAGGGATCTTCTATACACCTCAAGAGTAAATTCAATTATTAGCCAACCTGGTATTGGAATTTATCTCTTTGGTGATAAGACAGCACTTGGATATGCATCTGCATTTGATAGAATTAATGTTCGCCGTCTATTCCTCACGATCGAACAATCCCTAGAGAGAGCATCTCAAGCACAACTATTTGAACTGAATGATCAAATTACAAGAGCAAACTTCACTAACATTGTTGAGCCATATCTGAGAGATGTTCAGGCAAAGAGAGGTCTTTATGACTTCTTAGTAATTTGTGACGAAACTAATAACACACCAGATGTGATTGATAATAATGAATTTAGAGCAGACATATTCCTAAAACCCACAAAATCAATTAATTATGTAACTCTAACATTCGTAGCTACGAGAACTGGAGTAAGTTTTGAAGAAGTGGCTGGTAGAGTTTAATTAGTTTCATAAACAAACCATAAGGAGGATTAAAAAATGTCTACTCTCAGAACTATTACCGGATTCAAAGAAAGACTTGCTGGTGGTGGCGCAAGACCCAATCTATTTGAGGTTGAAATTCCATCATTCCCAGATCCAATAAGAAATTTATGGAAAACTGGTGCTACTGATGAAATAGTAACATTTAAGTTTTTATGCAAAGCAGCTGCACTTCCAGCTTCAAATATTTCTGCAATTGATGTCCCATTCAGAGGTCGTATTCTTAAAGTTGCAGGAGATAGAACATTTGATGTTTGGACTGTTACTATTATTAACGATGAAGATTTTAAACTGAGATCTGCTTTTGAACTTTGGATGAATAACATCAGCAAACTTGATAATAACAGTGGTGCAACAAATCCAACTTCATACATGACTGATGCTTTCGTCCATCAATTAGGTAGAGGATATAGACTAGGTAGAGATGGAATTTTTTCTAAGACAAATAATGGAGGTACTGATGCTTCTGCCGAAGTTTCTCCATTAAGATCATATAAGTTCCACAGCATTTTCCCAACAAATGTAAGTGCGATTGATCTATCCTACGATTCAAGCGATACAATTGAAGAATATACAGTAGAATTCCAGGTTCAATACTGGACTGCTGGAAAAAATTCTTCTGGTGGAAATGATCTTGCTAACACTCTCATTTCGTAATAAATAGTGTAGATTCTGAAGAATAAAAATAAATTATGGCAAGATTGTTTGGATTCTCTATTGAGGATAACGAACCATTATCTCCGGGTGTAGTCAGTCCCGTCCCTCAAAATAATGAAGATGGGACTGACCACTACTTGAGTAGTGGTTTTTTTGGTTCGTATGTTGATATTGAAGGGGTTTATAGAACAGAATTTGATTTAATTAAAAGATATCGTGAAATGGCGCTTCATCCAGAGTGCGATAGTGCTATTGAAGATATTGTTAATGAAGCAATCGTATCAGATACGAATGATACTCCTGTAGAAATTGAACTTTCAAATCTTAATGCTAGTGATGGTATTAAAAAGAAAATAAGACAAGAATTTAAACATATTCTTTCACTTCTGGACTTTGATAAAAAGTCTCACGAAATTTATAGAAATTGGTATGTTGATGGTAGATTATATTATCATAAAGTAATTGATCTTAAAAATCCACACGAAGGAATTCAAGAACTTCGTTATATTGATCCAATGAAAATGAGATATGTGAGGCAACAAAAAAAGGATCCTAAAGATAAGTATAGATTATCTAATATTAATACAGATAATCCTATGGATTTTGAGTTTCCCGAGATTGAAGAATATTTCATATATAATCCAAAGATGACTTATCCAGCAAGCAATCCATCATCTCTTGGTGGAACTGCTGGAATCAAAATGTCTAAAGATTCCATTACATACTGCACTTCCGGACTCGTAGATAGAAATAAAGGATCAACTCTTTCATACCTCCACAAAGCAATTAAGTCACTCAATCAGTTGAGAATGATTGAAGACTCATTGGTAATTTATAGATTGTCTCGTGCTCCAGAAAGAAGAATTTTCTATATTGATGTTGGTAATCTCCCTAAGGTAAAAGCAGAGCAATATCTTCGTGATGTTATGATGCGTTATCGTAACAAACTCGTTTATGATGCAAATACTGGAGAGATTCGTGATGATAAAAAGTTCATGGCGATGCTTGAGGACTTCTGGCTTCCAAGAAGAGAAGGAGGAAGAGGAACTGAAATTTCCACTCTTCCCGGTGGTCAGAATCTTGGAGAAATTACGGATATTGAATATTTTAAGAAAAAACTTTATCGCTCATTGAATGTTCCTCCCTCAAGAATGGATGGAGAAGGTGGATTTAATCTTGGAAGATCCTCAGAAATTCTTAGGGATGAAGTTAAATTCAGCAAGTTTGTAGCACGACTGAGAAAGAGATTCTCATATATGTTCCACGATATGTTGAGAACTCAATTGATTCTCAAAAACATTATTACTCCCAGTGATTGGGATGTTATGGAGGAGCATATTCAATATGATTTCCTTTATGATAATCACTTTGCTGAACTTAAGGATGCAGAACTCCTAAATGAAAGATTGAATATGGTTCAAATTGCTGAACCATATGTAGGTAAATATTTTTCACAAGATTACCTCAGAAGAAAAATTCTTCGTCAAACAGATGAGGATGTTCTTGAACAAGATAAAATTATGAAAAAGGAAATTGAAGATGGTATTATTCCAGATCCAAATGTACCAGTAGATCCAATGACTGGAATGCCTTTAGATCAAACTTCACAAATGGATTTAGGTCAACCAGTGATGGAACCAGAAATTAATCCATCAATTACTGAACCAAATGCAAAAGCAGCGGAAATGCCCAAGGGTGGCGAAATATAAATAAAGAAAAATATTATTAGGTATTAAAAATGGATGAGCTCATGGATATGATTGTAGGTGATGAAGCACCTTCACAAATCAGCGATAAAATCAAGGAACTTTTATTTGCAAAGTCTGCTGAAAAGATTGATGAATTGCGCCCAGCAGTTGCAAACGCTATGTTTAACAACGAAACAGAAGAGGAAGAATGAAGTCATTCAAACAATTCATCTCAGAATCGGTAAATATTTCCGGCGATTTTAAAGGAAATCTTTATATCAATTCCCAACCAGAACCACAGTCTGTTGGAGAAGAATATGCTGCAGATGTTTTGTGGAATGGAAGTCTTTACAGGATGGAATTAACTAGTAGAACTGGTATTCCATCAAAACAATCTTTAGGTGAAGAATTGCAAGCAGAATATCCGGGTGCAATTGTTCACCAGATTTATCCAATTACAGAAAAGAACTGTAATATCAAAAAAACAAGTAGATACCACCCATCAAAATTAGAATGGATTGATTGATAAATGGCTCAGTGGAATAAGTCTATACAAGATTATTTAAATCAAGAAAGAACACTTCATGAAGTTTATCTCCGTGCTGATGAGTATGGAAATATTTTGAATGAAGGTGCTTGCTCTAAATCTGCATTTGGGGAAAATCTTGCTATCTCATTAACACCAAAAGTTCAGGGTGATGCAGTTTATGGATTGAATCCGAGAGAGTTTGAAACATATACATTCAGTGCAACTGGAATTGCTACACATAGTAGTTCAAGATTTGTTGTAGGTGCTGGTTCAAGTGCAAATTCTTACGGTGTTATTAGAAGTACCAACTTCCTTAGATATCGCCCAGGACAAGGTGCAGTTGCTAGATTTACTGCATCATTTTCAAACAATCCTATAGGATTTACTCAAAGAGTGGGACTGTTTAATCAAGAAAATGCAGTTCAAATTGGATATGCACACACAAATGGAAAGTTTGGCGTTCTTCGCGCTAACGGCGGAAAAGCACATATTCATGGATTTGACTTTACCACTTTAGCAGATGGTATTGTAACTGTTACTTTAAATAGTACTACCTTTACTGCAGTAACTTTAAACTCAGGAACACTTGCTGGAAATTTATCTCAACTGGTGCAAGGATTAAGAGGACAGGCACTTTTTGAGGCTTTATATGTTGCAGAGTATGACCAGAGCAGATTGAGATTTTTAGCAACATCTCTTGGAAATCAGACCGGAACATTCAATATTACAAGTACTAATACTATTTCATTTACAAACTCTCATCTCCAACAGGGAGCAGCACAAACAGAAAATTGGACATTTCAAGAAGATTTTAATCTAGATAAACTTGATGGGACTGGTACATCTGGAGTTACAATAGACCCATCAAAGTTAAATGTATATCAAATTAATTTCCGTTGGTTAGGTGCGGGTGAAATTAGATATTCTATGGAGAATCCCCTTAATGGAGATATGTTCTTTTTTCATCATGAACATTATACAAATAAAAATGAAACTCCACATTTAGACAATCCGTCAATGAAGGTTGGTTATGTAGCAGCAAATTTAAATAATGGTGTTGGAGTTGTTACTTGTAGAGGTGCATCTTTCCTTGGTGCGATTGAAGGAATAGTTGAAAGAACTCGTCTTCCATTTTCAGTAACGGCAACAAGAACTGATACTATGAATTCCCCGGGTTCTTTATATCATCTAGTATCTCTTAAAAATAAACTGATTTATCAAAATAAAATTAATACTAGAGATCTTATCATCTCGAGACTCACTGCCTCTGTGAATACTAATGGCGATCCTGCAATTATTCGTTTATTTTATAATCCAACAGTTACAAATTACTTGAGATGGACTACACAAACAGATTTTAATGCTTCGTTATATGCAACACAGGATACCACTGGGTTGTTCACATTAGCAGCACAATCTACACCTGCTATTGCTGCTTTTCATGTATCCAATGGAGATACAATTGATGTTAATTTGATTGATATGGGTATGCATATTCCACCAAACAGTTTTTTAACGGCAGTAATTACATCTACTAGCAACATTACTGCTGCAAGTGCTTCATTTGTTTATGTAGAAGACTAATAATAATAAATAACTAAAAGTGTACTATAAAAATAATGGCTCATAGACCAATAGGTGCTGGTATTTCATTAACAACAGGTCCAGCATCAGCGATGACGACTTCTTTTACTGCACAAACCAATGTGGTGAGAGTTGTTGCTGTAAGTGCTGGAGCATTTGTTGCTATTGGAACAAATCCAACAGCTACAATCGCAGATTATTATGTTCCTGCCGGAGGAACTGCGACTCTTGCTATTACTAAAGCATCAAATAGAGTTGTTGGAATAATCACTGGAACTACAACAATTATTGATTGTCCAGAGGGAACTCAAGCACCTTTTGGAGTTGGTGATTTTGTAACTCTCTCAGGTTCCCAACATCACAACTTTACTCATGCCGAAGTTCTTTCAGTAAATACAACTTCTAGTTATGATGGATATTATCAAAAGAGATTTACTGTAAATTACAATTCAAGTGGAATATTAACTGCATTCAATTCACCAGATGCAACTGTTTCTCTTTCATATAGATTAGCAGCTAGAACAGAAGGTGGTGCAGGTACATTATATGCTCAACAAGTACAAATTTCAGGACAAGCATAATGAAACTTATTACCGAAGAAATCGAATCAGTAGAAGTCCTTACCGAAACGGTCAACGGTAAGAAGACTCTTTATATTCAAGGACCTTTCCTTCAGACTGAAGTTGTAAACAGAAACGGTAGAATGTATCGTTTACCTGTTATGGAAAGAGAGGTAAAGCGTTATACTGAACAGTATGTCGATAAAGGTCGTGCTTTAGGAGAACTTGGACATCCTGATGGTCCAACTGTAAATCTTGACCGCGTTTCTCATAAAATTGTTTCACTTCATCGTGAAGGCAATAATTTTATTGGAAAGGCACAAATTCTCTCAACTCCAATGGGAAAAATCGCAGAGTCTCTTCTCAAAGAAGGAGTAACTCTTGGTGTTTCTTCTCGTGGTATTGGTTCGGTAAAACCAAATAATGAAGGTTATACTGAAGTTGGTGAAGACTTCATGTTAGCAACTGCTGCCGATATTGTTGCTGATCCTTCTGCACCTGATGCTTTTGTTCAGGGAATTATGGAAGGAAAGGAATGGGTGTGGGATGGGGGAATGCTTCGCGAAAAAATGGCGGAGCAAACTCAAAGAAGAATTAACACTTTGGTAGATCAAAAACTACTAGAAGAATATAAGTTAAGTCTCTTCAATGAGTTTTTAAACTCATTGTAATATATTAAATTATAAATAAATATAGTTTATAACTAAAGGTTAAACGGAGAGTTCAAATGTCTCGTGGAGATTTACAAGAAATGGAAGTAGGCACTAAGCAATCCAGAAC
>JACCDW010091019.1_pt1 | contig 49464 bp, 39 predicted proteins | sample 7449781 | NCBI WGS metagenome assembly JACCDW01 (sample SAMN15323449, study PRJNA562643) | freshwater metagenome | isolation source: river surface water | place: USA:Blue River Watershed | collected 2017-08-18
ATCATAAGGAGCGATAGATGAGTTACTTTGGAAGAACCCCTGCAGACATATTAGGAAACAGTCCACAGTATTTCTATGCTCTGCGCAGAAACGACGAAGGCGAATTATATTTTATTCGCAGCGATCAGTTAACAGACAACGACACTGTAGTAATTAACAACCCGGGCGCATCAACTGACAACTTTGATGACTTTGAAGCTGGTGTTGATTACTTTGAAGGAATTGATGAAGACCACAATATAGTATTTGCAAATATGAAATATCCTCAATATCGTTGGGATAATAGATCTATGTTGTATTATGTTGATGACGAAGGTCGCTTAGTGCAACGAATTAACAAAACATACGAATACCCTAACGGTATTTCTTCAAACGGATAATGGAATAAAACATGGCAGAGTTTAAGATTAATAAATTTGCTTACACTTGGAAAGGTAGCTGGACAAGTGGAACAGCGTATGTCAGAGACGACGTAGTAAGATACGGCGGAAGCTCGTTTGTATGTATTCGACAACATACAGCGGACACAGATTTCTATGATGATTTATACTTTGTATTTCCTGGAGATACTGCACCTACCCCTGCTTGGGTAAAAATGACCGATGGTTTATCGTATAGAGATTCCTGGGCTCCAACAACAAAATATAATCTTGGTGATATTGTTCAATACGGCGGAAGATTATATCTTGTAATTGAAGATTATACATCGACATCAGTCTTCGACGATAATATAGGAAAACATTCTGTTTATGCTGAAACTCCAGCATGGACTGGTAATTGGTCTCCAGCTACTAGATACGGTATTGGCGATCTAGTAAAATACAACGGCATTGTTTACAGATGCATAACTGGACATACATCAGCAACAACATCATTGGGTCTTGAATCAGATCAAGCTAAATGGTCTACTTACTATGAAGGTGTTGAATATAAAGGTGCTTATGCTGCAACTGTAAGATATCGATTAAACGACCTAGTTAAATTTGGAGGCAGTATTTTACGCTGCACTCAAGGTCATACCTCAACATCAACACTAGATAATTCTTACTGGACCATTGACCTTCCAGGCAATCATCCTGCAGGCGAGTGGACCATTACCACACAGTATGCTATTGGTGACATAGTTAAGCATGGCGGATATATGTATATCTCTAAGACTAATCACACAGGAATTAGTCCCGGCAATGAAGATTTTGGTTCTGCTAATTGGACTGCAATTTCAAAAGGACTAAACTTCAGAGGTGTTTGGAATTCAGAAGTAGTATACAAAACAGGTGATGTCGTTCAACGTGGCGGTCAAGTTTATGTTGCTACCCTTGACAGTTCCACAGACGGCAGCTCTTTAGATTATCTTGAAGCTGGATCTTGGGAAGTAATTGTTCCTGGCGAGCAGTGGAGAAACTTTTGGGCTACTGGCTCAGAATACGCAGTTGGCGATGTAGTAGTGTTCGACGGATCGTCTTATAAATGTAACTATGCCCACACTGCTGACAGTCAAAATTATCCAGGCGATAACGGATCTGGATTTGTGTATTGGTCGTTACTGTTACAATCTGGACCGAATACTGGTCTAAGACAACGAGGCGATTTGTTGACCTATGATCTTACAAGGGGCTTAGCCGGAGATACCAGCACATTTGGTGTTACCGCTGTTGAGATAGGAACAAATACACATCTATTAACAATTAACGAAGAAGATAGTTTATACTATAAAGCATTTAATGAACTAGCCAGAGAACTATATGTTGCTCCTAATGGTTTCGACGAACCGGGAAGAGGCCACAGTATTTTAAATCCTTTTAAAACAATTAGATATGCGTGTGAACGTGCTGAAGAATTAGGATCTGCTGTTGAAACTAATATCTATATTAGAACTGGCAAGTATTCAGAAATATTACCAATCATTGTTCCAAGAAAGACAGCACTAAAAGGCGAAGAAGTTCGTGCTGTAGTAGTTGAACCAAATGAACCAATTGCTGCATTAGCCAATGACGACAGTTATACTTTAGATATTTTGGCTAGAATGCGTGAAATTTTACCAGATATTATTGTGGGAGATCTAGTAACTCCTACTTCTGGAAATAATATTGATCAAGTTGTGTTATCGGGAGAAAGCGATACTATGACTGGATCAACATTAACCGGTTTAATTGACGACATAAGCGATTATATCAATTATAAACTTAATGACGGAACATCAAATCCAACAGTGTCTGGTTCAAACGATCCTACAACAGATTCGATGATTATAAATGCTACATTGCAATTAGAAGCAAATATTGAATTCTTGCAAGAAGAAGCCGTGGCATTTATGCAGTATTATTATCCTAACTACAATTTTGATTCTAATCTATGTAGAAGAGATATTCAACGATATATTAATGCGTTTATATACGACTTAACTTACACAGGAAACTACAAATCTGTAATGGCTGCAAGATATTATTGCAACGCTATTACTGGATCTAATCATGAAGATATGTTTTATGTTCGTGACGCCACCGGTGTAAGAAATATGACCTTACAGGGTCTTCAAGGAACACTAAGTTCAACACTATATAACGGAATCTTCCGTAAGCCAACTGGCGGTGCTTATGTTTCTTTAGATCCAGGATGGGGTCCAGATGATGAAAGAGTGTGGATTACTTCTAGATCATGTTATGTTCAAAACGTAGCAACATTCGGTTACGGTGCAATCGGTCAAAAGATTGACGGAGCACTACACAATGGTGGTAATAGATCTATTGTTTCCAACGACTTTACACAGGTTATTTCAGACGGTGTCGGCGCATGGGTGTTAAACAACGGTAGAGCAGAACTTGTTTCTGTGTTTACATATTATTCTCATGTAGGTTATCTAGCAGAAGCCGGTGGAAAAATCCGTGCTACTAACGGTAACAACTCGTATGGAGACTTTGGCTCGTTGGCTGTTGGTAATGATCCATCAGAAACTCCTAGATACGGTAATGTCAACAACAGAAATAATGAAGCAACAGTTGTATCAGCATTTGCAGGTGAGGTTAATGATTTTATCTTAACATTAGAATTTGAAAATGCTGGACAAAACTACACACAAGCAACATACAACATCATTGGTTCTGGAACCAATGTTAGCGTATTGCAAGAAGATTTTAGAGACAAAGCGGTATTTTATCCTAAACTTATAAATCCTCAAGATTCATCATTACCGGGCGGTGCTGGATTTATTGTAATTCAAAATAATGCACAAAGTGGCGATGCTACATCTATCACTATCGCATCTAATGACAATAACGAAGAATCTAAATATTTAGGTATGCGTATTGTTATTACTTCTGGTGTTGGAACTGGACAATACGGTATCATCACTGGCTATAATACTTTAACAAAAGTTGTAACCGTTAAGAGAGAAAGCGACGGTGTGGCAGGTTGGGATCACGTAGTTCCAGGTTTTCCTATCGCTCCATTACTGATCAGTTCAACAACATACAGAATCGAAGCGTTGGTTACATTTGATGCACCTCCGTATATCACCAACGCACTTACACTACCAGTAAGCACCTATTGGAGTAATATAGTTTATGGTGAAACTCAAGAATCATTTGTAAATGTGCTAGGTTCAGCACCAGCAGGAACAACAATAGACATTCCTACATCAGTCGCAGCATGGAATGTAACAAAGAACGCTCGAACATACACAGTTGCTATTGGCGGATCTTCTGGTGCAGGCTATGCTCTAGGTCAACAAGTAGTATTAACAGGTGACGATCTCGGCGGAGTAACCCCAGACAATGATATTACTATTACTGTTACTGGAATATCTAACGACAGCACTAACTCAATTACAAGTTATACATATGAAGGTATAGCAGCAAGCGGACGTTTTGTTATCATTCCTTCAACAGGAACTAGCGCAGTAGCGTCCAAAGATGGAATTAGCTGGGTCAATTCTACACTGCCTGCAAGCAGAGAATGGAAAGGTTTAGCAGCTGGTGCAAATAGATTTGTAACTATCGGTTACAATTCAGCATCTGTAGCACAATCTTTAGATGGAATAACTTGGACCGAACGATCAATTGCAACTAGACAATGGAATGCTATAGCCTTTGGTGGCGGAGTATTTGTTGCAGTTGCAGGAAACTTAAACAGTTCTGGAAGAAGCACAGACAACGGAACTACATGGACAGTTTCTAATAATCTTCCAACATTAGGTGATTCAACAGTCAACGAATGGATTGATATTGCCTACGGTAAAGGAATGTTTGTAGCTATTGCAAACAGCAATAACGTGTATGCTATGAGTAACGACGGTGGCGCAACATGGACTGGCGGAATTATGGATGTTATTGCAGATTCAAGCCAGAAAGATTGGGTCAGCATAGCTTATGGTAGAGACCGATTTGTGGCAATTTCAAGTCAAGGAGACATTGCTTATAGTTTTGACTCTGTAACTTGGAATCCAGGAACTATGCCAACACAAGACGGATCCACTTCTATGAATTGGAAGAGTATCTCGTATGGCAATGGAGTATTTGTAGCGGTATGCGATACTGGATCGAGAGATATATTTGGAGATCCTACGACAGGTCCAACAAACTTCATGGCTACATCAGAAGACGGTATTGTGTGGACTGGTAGAGAACTTTCTAGTTATCAAAATTGGATTGGTTGTGCTTACGGAAATCCAGACATCACATTAGATGATTCTACAGTTAGAGACGTAGGAAATAATACTCCAACGTGGATTGTTATTTCAAGCGACCAAACTAACGTAATAGATCTAGTCAAAGTTGGTGCTAGAGCGAAAGGTCGTGTAATACTAGCCAGCGGAAGAGTTGGCGGAATTAAATTACTAGATCCAGGTTCTGGTTACGTTAGCGGAAGTCCCGATGTAACTGTTTATGATCCTAATGCTGCGGCAGCGCCATTCTTTAATAACAGAGTAGCGGATGGAGTTCTAGGTCAGCCAAGCTGGTTGAATAGAGGTAATGCTTATAAAACATCAACAACTAGAGTAACCGTGTCAGGTGATGGATTTGCAGATGTTATACCAGCTAATAGATATGTAACTCTTAGCGGATTAACACAGTATCCAAGACCCGGAGCACAGTTTAGATTTGATGGTAACCCAGAATTATACACAGCAGTTGTTATAACACCAATTACAGGAACATCTTTCGATGGATTAACAGCTAGATTCCAGATACAACCTTACTTTAATGTAGATAATGGTCCAGTGCATAATACACTAGTTGAAATTCGTGAAAGATATTCACAGTGTCGTATTACAGGACATGATTTCTTAGATATTGGAACTGGAAACTTCTTAGAAACTAACTATCCAGAATTATATTCTACAGGTGATTTCTTTGACGCACCTGAAAACGAAACTGTAGAAACAGATGGTGGTCGTGTATTCTATACATCAACAGATCAAGACGGTAACTTTAGAGCAGGTGAATTGTTTGCAGTTGAACAGGCCACAGGTATTGTTACAATTAGTGCTGATTACTTTGACTTAAATGGTCTATCAGAATTGGCACTTGGCGGTGTTAGATTAGGTGGAACTGGAACTGTTATTAGAGAGTTTTCAACAGATCCGTTATTCAGTGCTGATAGTAATAACGTTATTCCGACACAAAGAGCTATTAAGGCTTATCTAGCTAATAGATTAAGTGTTGGTGGAGCAGATATTGCTACAGCTAGCTTTATCGCTGGAACAGTAAAAGTAGGTCCTGGCGAAATTCGTAGCACAATTAATGGGGTAACAGTATTCCCTCAAAGAATGGACTTTTATGGTTCAGACGCAACTGGTAGAAATGGCTCGGTCAATGGAACAATTTTAGCTCAAACGCTGTTCTACAGATCGTTTAAACACAGATAATAGTTAGTGATAAATAATGTAACTTGGAGCATTTAAATGGCAGAATTTAAATTAGGTAGAATTAGATTTGTATGGAAAGGTAACTGGACTACAGGAACCGCATACTACAAGGACGATGTTGTTCGTCAAGGCGGTAAAACTTTCATTTGCACGGTAGGTCATACTGCCGCAGCAGATTTCTATACAGATCTTAGCTTTGTTCCTACAAAGTGGAATCAAATGACCGATGGTCAAGAATGGAAAGGTAACTGGACCACTTCTACTTCCTACAAGGTAGGTGACACAGTTAAGTATGGCGGAACAGTTTACATCTGTAACAATTCGCATACTTCTGCATCAACAAGTGCTCTAGGATTAGAAAACAGTATTGCCAACTGGGATGTATTTGCAGAAGGATTTGATTGGAAAGGCGATTGGGGTATCAATACAAGATACAAGCCAAATGATGTTGTTGCCTACGGTGGCATTACTTACATCTGCGTAACTGGCCATACATCTGCTTCATCAACTGGTTTAGGATTAGAAAATAATTCAGCTTCATGGGAAGAATGGAATACTGGACTTGAATATAAAGGCGCATGGAGTGGCTCGAGTGTTCGTTATAAAGTCAACGACATTGTCAAATACGGCGGCGGAACTTGGATCTGCGTAACAGCACACACTTCACAAGCAGCATTTACTTCCGACGAAGCCAAGTGGTCGCAATTTAACGAAGGTATTGAGTTTGAAGGCGATTGGTCAGGAGCTACTGCATACCAAATCGGCGACATTGTTCGCTACGGCGGTAATCAATATGTTGCTAAAACAAACAATACCAACGAAAATCCAAGAACTAGCACAGCAAACTGGGATTTATTCTCAGAAGGATTCAAATATAGAAATGCACATGCTCTAACTACTAACTATCTAATTGGCGATGTGGTAAGACATAGTGGACATGTTTATCTAGCTTCAACAGATTCAACAGCATTACAATTTACCTGCACTAGCACACTAGGTGCATCAGAAAGATTTGTAATGTCTACACCAACTGCTGATGTTCAAGTTGGCCAAGCTGTTCGTTTCTCAGGAACTACTTTTGGCGGAATCATAGCAGGTGCTACTTATTATGTTAAAACAGTAGTAAGTCCTACAGACATTACTATTTCTACCACTCCAGGCGGCACAACATTTAACGTTCCAGGCAATGCTTCTGGATCAATGACCGTAGATATCGGTTGGTTACCAAGCCAAGCAGAAGCATCTAGTGTATGGACTAGATTAAACAGCGGTTTAAATTGGGCCGGCGAATGGGTAGACGATACAGAATACGACACTGGCGATGTTGTTCGTTACGGTGCTAACTCTTATGTTTGTGTAACTCGTCATAGATCAGAAGGCGATGATGGTTCTACAATAGGAACACAGGGCGGCGGACAATCTAACAGTCGTCCAGACAGAGATTCCGCAGGCACATACTGGAATATTTTAACAATAGGAACAGAAACCAGTTTACTAACCACAAGAGGTGACTTAGTTTACTTTGGCGGCGCTGGCCCAACAAGATTGCCAGTAGGTCTTGAAGGTCAAGTTTTACGTGTCAGCGAAGACGACATTCCAGAATGGTTTACAATTGGAAAAGTTGATCATGTTTACTACGTGGCAAACCACGGATCTGATCAACCTGCACCGATTCATGGTCTTACAGTTGACAAACCTTGGGCAAGTATACGTTATGCTTGCGAACAGGTATTAGCAGGCCCAAGAAATTTAAATGCAGCAAGATTGCTTGAACTTAATAGAGCGTTTATTCAAAGAGAAACAGTTGAATGGATTGAATCTCAAGTTTCTAGTAACACTGCACCATTTACTACATCATTTACGTTTAAAGATGATCGTTGTGAAAGAGATGTTGGATACATTATTGATGCAGTTATCTGGGACATCCGTCACGGCGGAAATAGAAAGACTAGAGAATCAGCATTATCCTATGTTAATGATGCTCCAAGATTCTATACACTAGGTCAAGAAGCAGAAACTGTAGCAGCTATTAATTATTCATTAACTGTTATGAATAATGTGTTAGATCAAACAGCTCCAGCAGCAAATTATCAAACATTAAACGGAGATAATTCAACAGCTATTGTTGCACAGTGGACTGATGCTAGTATTGCAGCAGAAACAGGCATAAAAACCACAGTAGCTGATCTAGTAGAAATTATTACAGATGCTATCACAGCCGGAGTAGACACAGATATTCCAGCAGAATATTTGCCAAGCACAATTATTCATGTTAAAACAGGTCGCTATTTAGAAGAGCTTCCAATTATTGTTCCAGAAGGTTGCTGCTTGTTAGGCGACGAAGTTCGTTCAGTTAATGCTAGCCCAACTTCAGGAACAACAAATATTGCAGACGCATACTACTCTCTACAAACTCTATCTAGAATGGAGTCAATTGTAGGAGACATCGTAGTAGGAACTACAGTGACTAAAACAGCTGGCAATACTGCTAGCCAATCACAGTTGTTCCCATATGCCGACACAACACAACAAACCACAGTTAAACAGTTGGTAAGAACAATCCGTCATAGCATTGATTGGAGACTTGGAACTATGAACTTAGCTTCATATCCAGATCCAACAAGTTATAATACTGGATACCTAGTAGGTTACGGTGATGCTAGAACACAACTTCTACTAAACAAAGAATATTTTAAAGTTGAAGTTACAGCATTTATTGATGATAACTACCCAGACGTATATTATAGCAGAACAAAATGTCAGCAAGACGTTGGCTATATTGTTGATGCACTAGCCTACGATCTAACCTACGGTGGTTACCAACAAAGTATTACAGCTGGCCTAGCATACTTTAACGGTGCAGGGGGAGCAATGGCTATCGACTCTGAAGAGTTAACAGCCACACTTGCAGCTATGGGTCATCTAAAAGCAATGATTCAAGATGCTATTGCACTTACTCCAACTGGCGGCGACCAAAACGAAATTCCACAGTGGAGAACGGGCACAGCAGGTTCAGCAGGTTCAATAACTTTTGTTGGACAGGCGATGGACTACATTATTGGTATTATAACAAATGGAACAACAGGTTCTCCTTCAGTTACAATTACTACAATTGCTAGTGGAACAACAATCACAACTTCTGTGTCACATGGACTACAAGTTGGAGATACATTTACTCCGAGAACAAGCGCCAACGGATTAGTTAAAGGTGTAACATATTTTGTTAAAACCACTCCAGGAGTTAACCAAGTAACACTAGCACCAAGTTTTGATGGCACTGCAATTACATCCTTAACAGACGGAACAGGCTTATCTATTGTCTGTGATATTGTTAACTGGCCAGCTACTTCTTGGGCAACAGGCTCACAAGTTACTGCCTATACAATTTTAAGTGCTGCACAAGAAACAATCATTCAAAATGTAATCGATGATTTGAATACCGTAGCATGGCACACCGACTTTGTAGTTGATGCAACATCGTTAACTTCAACACAGTTCCGTGTATATGTAGGTAAGACAGATCTTGCTCACACTTACGTAAGCGGAGGTGTTGTAACCAAATCAGACGGCACTACTCTAGCAATTACAGGATTTACCTACAATAATTCAACAGGTTATGCTGTGGTAACTACTGCTACACACGGTCTTTCAGCAGGAGATCTAGTAGATATCGAAAATATTATTGTTACTTGCACATCATCTGGAGCGAGCCCAACAACATTAACCGCTACATTCCCAAGCAGCACCGGAACTAGAAACGGTATAACAAAAGTAGCATATCTACAGAATAAGTGTATCAGAGATATTCGATTAATTCTAAATGCAGTTGGCTATGACGTGATGTTTAACAGCAATTACCAATCTCTAAGATCTGCATATTCATACTTAAGATCTACAGCTACCGAAGTGTTTACTTTAGGTCAGAAAGCAGTTACAAGAGATGCATTGTTAAATGTTAAAACAGAAGCCAAAGCCAACGTCGGAGGCGATTCAACTGCACAAAGCAGAATTGAAACATTGATGACTTTGATAGATGATATTATCTATAGCGGAAGCAATGAAGGCAGCAACCAAACTACAGATTCTAGAAACCTACACTATGCTGCTCGTCAGTTAGAGTTGAACAAAGACTTTATGGTTGCAGAAATTTCTGCTTACATCACTGCTACGTTCACAGGATCTGCAACAGCAGTTGATGGTCCTACAAATAGAATTACCTGCGCAACTAACACATGGTTAAAGAGAAATGCTGCTATTAGATTCACCGGCACAGTATTTGGCGGAGTTGAAACTGGCGTTACATATTATGTAAGAGAAGTAACTAATTCTACACATTTTACTCTTTCTCTAACACCGTATGGATCTGAAGTAGATCTAAGCACAGCTACAGGCACAATGTCATTTGCATTGTATTACAATTCAGCACTATGTCTAAGAGATGTAGAAGCATATACAGATGCATTGAAATATGATTTAATCTATCCAGGAAATTACAAATCGCTATTAGCTGCTCGTTATTATGCAAATTCTGTAAAAGGCAGCTTAGAAGAAGACATGTTCTATCTAAGAAATGCTACTGGTGTAAGAAACATGACTATGGAAGGGTTAACTGGTGACCTAACTTCTAACAATGATTACGGAACACGCCGTGTAACTGCCGGTGCATACTGTTCGTTGGATCCAGGATGGGGCCCAGATGACGAAAGCGCATGGATCAGAACACGCTCACCATATATCCAAAACAATGCAACATTTGGTAGAGCTGCTGTTGGTCAAAAGATCGACGGTGCATTACACAATGGCGGTAACAGATCTATTGTTTCCAACGACTTCACTCAATTGATTAGTGATGGTATTGGTGCATGGGTAACTAATAATGGTAGAGCAGAACTTGTTTCTGTGTTCACATACTATTCACACATTGGTTACTTAAGTGAAAACGGAGGCAAGATCCGCGGCACGAACGGTAACAACTCATACGGTGACTTTGGTTCTGTTGCAGAAGGATTTGATGCTTCTGAAACACCAAACGTAGGTATGGTTGACAACAAGTTTCAGTTTATTGCTACTGTAGGTTCAGCATTCACTGACGGTGCTAGAGTTTTAAACTTAGAATTTGACAACGCCGGATCAGAATACACTACAGCTACAATGAATGTAACTGGCTCAGGAGCTAGTGCATCTGTAGAAGCTGATGAATTCCGTGACGATGCAGTTTTCCAAGTTAGACTATTAGACTTGGGCAACGATTCATCTGGACAATACGGCGGCGACGGATATGTAACCAACAGTAATACAGCACAAGGCGGAACAACCACAAGTATTACAATTGCTGCAACTGACCAAGAAATTAACTCTGCATACGTTGGTATGAAGGTTTATCTAACAGGCGGCACAGGAGCAGGACAATACGGTATTGTTACATCTTACAATGCTGGAACTAAACTGGCTGCTGTTGTAACAGAATCAACTGGTGCAAGCGGATGGGATCATATTGTTCCAGGAACAACTATTGCTGCACCTGATGCTTCAACAACTTATACAATCGAGCCAAGAATTTCGTTTACAGCGCCAAGCTATGCATCGACAGCTAGCACATTAAATGATTCTGCAACTTGGGATGATGTAGATTATTCTAATCTAAGCAAAGGTTATGACAGTGTATCTGGAACTACAAATGGTTCTGGAACAGGTGCTACTTTCTTAGTTCTTAAGAAAGGCACAAAATATACAGTCATTACTAAAACTGCGGGAACAGGCTATGCTAGATTAGACACAATTACCATTGCTGGAACTAGCGTTGGCGGTGCTTCTACAACCAACGATATCACAATAACTGTTACAGCAGTTAATTCAACAACTGGTGCTATTCAAGCATTTGATACAGAAGGTTATGGACAAGGTGGCCACTACGTAGCTATCTCAACAGGAGCGACCACTACTAATATTTCTCCAAGCGGAACAGCTTGGATTGCAGGTGGAGCAATGCCTAGTTCAACAACATGGACTAGTGTTGCAGGCGGCGACTTGACTGTAGCAGAAACTGGATCAGCGTTTATTGTTGGTAGAGCATACACAATTGCTACACTAGGAAATACTAACTGGACAGCAGTTGGTGCTCCAAGCACAACAGTTGGTGTATCATTTATTGCAACAGCACAGGGCGGAACAGGAACTGCAACACCAACAGCATCTGCTGTGGTAGCTATTGCAGCAACAGGTGCAACTGCATACTCACATGATGGTGGCGCTACTTGGACAGCTGGCGCTAATTTACCAACAAGCACAGGATCATGGATCTCTGTTAAGTATGCCAAGGGTATTTGGGTAGCAGTGACATTTGGCGATAACAAAACTGCATACTCAACTAATGGCGGAAGAACATGGTCGTCAGGCGGAACATTGCCAAGTTCATCAAACTGGATCGACATTACCTACGGTAAAGGTCGTTGGGTTGCTATTGCACAAGGTGGAACAGTTGCAGCATATTCATTAGACAATGGTCAAGCATGGGTAGCTGCTACATTACCTTCTAGCTCTAACTGGAATTCTGTTGCATACGGAAACAACAGATTTGTTGCTGTTTCTAACACTAGCGGAACAGTCGCAGCCTACAGTTTAGATGGTGCTACTTGGGCAGCAAGCACATTACCAGCAACAGCAAGCTGGACTGCAATTACTTACGGACAAGGTGTATTCTTTGCAGTAAGTCAAAGCACAGCAGCAGCAAGTTCAGAAGATGGCATTGTATGGACTTCTAGAACAACATCTACAGCAGCCAACGGATTTAGCGGTATTACATTTGGTAACCCAAATAGATACGGTCTATTTGTAGCTGTTCAAAGATCTACAGCAGGCACAGTAGCTTCTTATATTAGAACCGGTGCTAAAGCAAGAGCAAGAGCGTTTGTATCACAAGAAAAGATCTTTGCAGTTCGTATAGTAGAACCAGGTTCTGGATATGCAGCAGCTCCAACAATGACAATTACAGATCCTAATAATATCTATGAAATGCCATTCACTGTAAGAATTGGCAAAGGTGCTCTAGCAAATCCAAGCTTCGTTAACAGAGGAACAGGATATGTTACAGGCGCTGGTGAAATTTCCAGTGGCGATGGCTACGGTGATTTCTATCAAAGCGGATCATACGTGGCTGTAAGAAGATTAACACAACGTCCAGTAGCTGGATCCAACGTTGTATTAAGTAGCTTACCAGGAAGAACATTTAAATTAGTTAACGTTGTATCATTCAGAGGATCATACGACGGTTCATATACAGCGTTCTTCCAAATTAGTCCACAACTAGCTGTAAGCGAATCACCAGAACACGGTGATACTGCAACAACTAGAATTCGTTATTCACAGGTTCGACTAACTGGACATGACTTCTTGAGCATTGGATCAGGTAACTTTAATGAAACCAACTATCCAAATGACTTTACACAAGACCCATTCCAGGCAAATGAAACTGTTGAAAATAACGGCGGACGAGTGTTCTTTACATCAACTGACCAAGACGGTAACTTCCGAGTTGGTGATTTGTTCACAATTGAACAGTCCACAGGTATCGCAACATTAAATGCTGATGCGTTTAACATTGCCGGTCTACAAGAACTTACACTGGGTAATATTACACTCGGTGGAGCTTCAGCAAGTATTACTGAATTCTCCACAGATCCGTTCTTTACCGCAGACTCAGATTCTGTTGTTCCTACACAACGAGCAATTAAAGCCTACATTTCCGCACAAATTGGTGGCGGTGGTGCTTCATTGAATGTAAATAGTGTAACAGCTGGTTTTATCTTTATTAGTAATAACCAGATCACTACTACAACAAATACACCTATCCAGATGAAGGCGAGATTTGATTTCCGTGGTGGCGTAACAGGATACCCAGTAGCTTGGAACTACTTTTTAAATAACAGATAATGGAGAATTTATAATGGCAACAGGAAGATTAGGAACCGCAGACCTATCGGCAGCAACAAATACAACGGTCTATACCGTTCCAGCAGACACGTTTGCTGTAGTTTCTGTAAACTTATGTAACAGAGGCTCAACAGCAGCATCAGTCCGTATAGCAGTAGCTACTTCTTCAACACCAGGTAATGCTGAGTTCATTGAATATGATGCTCAGATCACAGCTAACGGTGTTCTAGAAAGAACAGGTCTAGTATTAGATGCTGGAAAATTAGTTGTGGTGCGTTCAAGTGCTATCAACGTTACTGCTATGGTGTATGGTATTGAAACATCAACAGCTTAATAGGAGCGTAATAACATGGGAAGAATAGTATCATTAGGTATTCAGGCAACGATGTCTGCCAATATCATGGGGACAACTGCCGAACGACCAACTGCGGTTAACCCAGGAGTTACCTTTTACAATCAATCGACAGCACAACTAGAAATTTATAACGGCTCTACATGGGTTACAGTTGGCGACTACCAAAGAGTAGATGTTACATCAAGTCAAACAGTAGTTGCTAATAGATCATTTTGGGTAAACACCAACAGCGCAGCAGTGACTATTACACTTCCTGCTAGTCCAAATCCTGGCGACTTTGTTAAAATTACCGATGTTGCTGGAACATTTGCAACAAATAACTGCACCGTTAATCCAAACGGTAACAGAATTATGCGTCAGGCTGACAATATGGTTATTAGCACCAACGGTGCTAGCATCAGAATGGTTTATTATGATGCAACAAGAGGTTGGTTACTAGAAGCTATCTAAGGAATAAAGAATGCCGTTCAATTATCAGTCATTAAAAAATATTACCGATCAAGCTATCGTTGACGGCTCCATTGATTCTGTAGACATTGCCGATGGTGCTGTTACAGGCACAAAAATACAACTTGGAAACGTAACTGCTGGAAAGCTAGGCTCGGGAGCAGTTGATCTAGGTTCTTCAACTACTACAGGAACACTGCCTATTAATAAAGGTGGTTTAAATCGAACTACTCTAGGCGGTGCGTATCAAGCATTATACAGTGACGGATCAAATTTACAATTTAATCAACACGGTATACAAGGTATGCAAGTATTCACAGGTGGCGGCACCTGGAATAGACCAAGTGGCGTAAGATACATCAAAGTTCAAGTGCAAGGAGCAGGTGGCGGCGGATCAGGACACGGTGAAGGCGGTGGCGCCGGTGGATATTCTGAGCGTTATCTAGACGTTACCGGCATTTCATCTGTGTCAGTCTATGTAGGTGGCGGTGGTGGCGGAACTTACTACGCTAATGCCGGAGGCAATGGAGATTATGCTGCCTTTGGTCCATACATTTCTGCTGGCGGTGGTCATGGTGCAAATCGTCAAAATCAACATAGTGGTGGAGTTAGCGGTGTTGGATCTGGTGGAAATTTAAATCTACACCAAGGTGGCGGATTCAGTCACCATGCTAGAAGTGCGCAATCCAATGCTGACACATTTTGGGGCGGCGGAGCACCAAGTAGCCACCCGCAAGGCGGACACTTTGCACACAATCACCAAACACATTGCTCTCCAGGAACAGGCGGCGCAGGCGCACACTTCCACGGACATAGAGGTTCGGATGGCAGACCTGGATTAGTTGTTGTTACTAGTTTTTATTAAGAGAGACATCGATGCCATTTAATTATCAGACACTAAAAAATATAAGCCAAGCGGCATTGGTTAATAACGCTGTTATTGGTGCAGATTTTGCTACAAATGCCGTTACCAATGCTAAACTTGCAAATTCTACAATTACATCAAATGAACTAGGAACAAGTGCTGTTGATGTTACACAAGCATCTGCTTCTGGAACACTTCCGGTATCGAAGGGCGGAACTGGACTAACCAGTTTACCAGGAGCATACAGAGTATTAGCAGCTAATTCTTCAAATAATGCTTTAGAATTTGCGCCTACCGGAATTTATAGAATGGTAGTATTTACAGGTAATTCAACTTGGAATAGACCTGCGGGTGTGAGATACATCAAAGTTCAAGTGCAAGGAGCAGGTGGCGGTGGCGGTGGTCATGGAGAATCAGGCGCAGCTGGTGGGTATGCAGAGCGTGTATTAGATGTTACTGGCATTTCATCTGTAGGAATTACAATTGGCGGTGGCGGCGGTGGCACATACTACAACAATGCCGGCGGTAACGGAAATAGTTCATCGTTTGGCCCTTATGTATCAGCAGGTGGTGGTCATGGTTGCAATAGACATAATAATCACAATGGCGGGTTAGCTGGTGTTGGATCTGGCGGTGACTTAAATTTGTATGGCGGCTGTGGTGGTGGACACGAACAACGTTCTTCAGGTATGGGAGGATCTACCTATTTTGGCGGAGCAGCACCTGCAGGACACCCGCAAGGTGGGCATTTTGCTCATAATCACCAAGGACACAGTGCTCCAGGAACAGGTGGAACCAGCGGATACTTTAGCGGACATAGAGGTTCAGATGGTCGTCCTGGAATTATTGTAGTTACAGAATATTATTAATAGAGTAGAAAAATGCCATTTAATTATCAGACACTTAAAAATTTAACCGGCTCTGCAATCATTGATTTGCAGATTGGAACTAGTCAGATCTCAGATCGATCTATTCCAGACGCAGATATTACTTCTGGTGCCATTTCATCTGGAAAGATGGCCACAGGTGCAGTAGATTTAGCATCGTCAACAGTAACCGGAACATTGCCGATTGCCAAAGGCGGCACTGGAATTACTAGCATTGGCAGCGGTAACACTATGCTAAGAACTAATGCATCTAACAATGGTTTAGAATATGCAGTTGCAGGATTTTCTGGCATGCAGGTGTTTACAGGTAGCGGAACTTGGAATAGGCCAAGTGGCGTAAGATACATTCGAGTAAAAGTTCAAGGAGCTGGTGGCGGAGCATCCGGTCATGGAGAATCAGGTGCAGCTGGCGGATACTCCGAACGTGTGCTAGACGTCAGCGGTATTAGTTCAGTTTCTGTGTATGTTGGCGGAGGCGGAGGCGGAACTTACTACGCAGGAGCAGGCGGAAACGGGGACTATGCATCATTTGGTCCTTATGCCAGTGCTCAAGGTGGACATGGTGCAAACAGACAAAACCAACACAGTGGTGGTGTTAGTGGTGGCGCAGGTGGTGGCGATTTAAACATCCATACTGGATCCGGCGGCGCACACCACGACAGTTTTGGACCAGGAGGAACAAGTCATTGGGGTGGTCCAGCACCAAGCGGTCATCCACAAGGTGGACATTTTTCTCACAATCATCAAAATCACAGTGCGCCAGGGACTGGCGGAACTGGCGGATATTTCCATGGACATAGAGGCTCAGATGGCCGTCCAGGAATAGTAGTAGTTGAAGAATATAAATAATCTGGGAGATTAAAAGTTATGAAAAAAGCATTAGTAGGATATCAAGGCTGGGTTTCTCAGGTCGTAGAACCAGGCGAAGATCACGAAATTTACGAAGGTCCGGGTGCCACAATGGCATGGGTAGATGCTCCGGACGACATTACTATGGACTGGACATTAGAATGGAGTCCAGGCCAACAAAAAATGATTTGGGTTGAGCGTGACGGTCCGTTCACTGATAATGCTGTGGCACGTAGAGTAGCTTACGGTGAAACTAGTGCCCAACTTGGTATGATTTTTGATGCCATTAAAGAAAACGGAGTTTTGGACTCAAATAGCGAATGGTATCAACATCAAGTAATGGTTAAGTCTATGATTCCAAAACCAACTGGTGATAAATTCTTAATGACTAACGAAGAATATATCGAATCTATGGCAAATACAGAACCAAACGCAAGTCGTCAACCAGTTCCGTCAACTGCCGAACTACCTTCATGGGTAAGATACCCAGGTTGGAAGGGCTATCAAGGCAGATAATTTGCTCTAGAACAAAAAAAGGCATCTTTGGATGCCTTTTTTTATCTCTACCATAAAATACACATATAAATATATCACCATTGGTATAAGGAATATTCATGCAAATTAAAAAAGTGACAATCATCGGTGGCGGTAGTTCGGGTTGGATGACTGCTGCTGCTTTATCTAAATTATGTAAACATTTAGAAATTACTTTAGTAGAATCATCTAAAATAGGAACTGTTGGAGTAGGTGAAAGCACACTAGGACATATTAACAAATTTTTAAATCTTTTAGGATTAAAAGATGAAGACTGGATGGCTGCTTGTAATGCCACGTATAAGAACTCTATTCGCTTTACTAATTTTAGAGAAAATGACGGCACACATTTTGAATATCCGTTTAGCGCCGGATTAGATTTTACAGATAAACCTAGAGGACTTCAATCTTGGTCAGAACTTGCAACCTTATATCCGGAAGAATATACTCCAAATACGTTTGCAGAATTTTTCTGCACAGGTAATACTTTCCTAGCCAAGTATTCAAAACAATCTAAAAATGAAAAAGGCATACTAAGAAATTATGATTTTACCTATGACACAGCCTATCATTTAGATGCACAACTATTTGGACAATGGTTAAAAGAAAATATAGCTATTCCAAACGGTGTTAAACATGTTATAGGCGATATTCACAGTCATATAAAAGACAGACAAGGTAATATTACTGATATTTTATGTCAGGACGGATCGAAATTAGATAAGGCCGATTTGTGGATTGACTGCACAGGATTTAAATCTATTCTATTAGAAGAATGGATGGGACAGCAATTTCAATCATTTGACAAATATCTAGCCAACGACAGGGCTTGGGCATGTAGACTTCCTTACACTGACCGAGAACGTCAAATGTTAAATGTCACTGACTGTCATGCTCTCGGTAATGGCTGGGTTTGGTTTATTCCTTTATGGAATAGAATTGGCACAGGATATGTATATTCTACAAGATTCACTACACCAGAAGAAGCCAAGAGAGAATTTAGAGAACATATTGCAAAACAACACAGTCCAGAGATTGCTGAAAATGCAGAAATGTTTGAAATTAATATTAAACACGGCAAACGTCGTAGAGCATGGGTTAATAATGTAGTAGGCGTAGGACTGAGTTATGGATTTGTTGAACCTTTAGAATCAACAGGCTTGTTAACCACGCACGAAAACGTTATTAAACTTGTTGAAAGTCTTAATAGAAGAAATGGATATGTAACTCGCAGCGAAATTGAAGGATTTAATTTTGCAGTTGATTATGAAGTTACAAAATTTAGAGATTTTGTTGCACAACATTATGCATTGTCTATGAGAACTGACACACCATATTGGAGATGGTGCACTCAATTAAATGAGTATTGCCCAGAAATGCAAGGTGATACACTTTTAAAACAAGCACAATTTGCCAACCTCTTAGGAAATTTAGCAAATTATCAAGCCTATGTTCCGGAATATGTTGGAAATAATTTTATTGCTGCCGGAATGGGAGTAAAATCTATAGCCACACCAGAGCTAATATTTTATAGCGGCGACCGAGCAGATGTTTTACGCAAAGAAGAAGATATTAATTATACAAAACGTAGGTATGAAGAATATAGAGATTTTATTATAGATTACGTAAAACAGTTACCTAGTCATTATCAATTCTTAAAAGATAATATCTATGGCGGAAAAGATGACCACATTGTGTAAAAAATTATTTGGATGGATGCGCAAAGAAAAAAAATCTTTTGTAAGATTTTATTCTTTAGAGTCTGGCGTTGTTGATATATTTCCTATTATCAACGCATCTAGCTTAAAACGAGATTTTATGCTGACAGAACAAGTCGGAGACCGACCAGAAACATTAAGTTCAAAAAATTGTCCAGGCATTAGAAAAATTATTTCTACAGGATGGATAGTTCCTGCTCCGTCAGATTTTATTATACAAACTAACGGAGATGGAGTTACTATGGAGTGGGCTGAACCTTATAGGTTTTCAAAGGTAAGTCCAGGTAGAGATTCCTATATCTCATCACACACCCGCAGTCAAACAGAGCCACTATTAGATGATCCAGATAATACTCTTAAAACTGTGGTAAAAGTTGAAACACCTTGGAGGGTCGAAGCTAGCGACGATGTAGTATTATTGTTTATGCCAGTGACCTATAACGGTGAAAGTAGATTCCAAGCAGCTCATGGTATCTTAGATACCAAGTATGGACATGTAGTAAATATCCAACTATTTTGGAAAGCTATGGATGGCAAAACATTAGTTAGAGCAGGAACACCACTGTGTCAAATTATTCCAATCCCAAGACAAAGTCTAAGTTTATCAAATTATGATGTAGCTATAGAAAAATGCAAGGAAGAAGATTTGGAAAAAGAGCAAGCATTTAATTATGCCGCAAATTGTGTTTTTCTAAATAGCGATAGTCTGGCTAACAGATTAACACGTTCTGTTTCAATATTGAAAAATTTTAAAAAGGAAAAACTATGAGTTACTTACAAATTATGAACCAAACATTAGATACTGTTACTGCTGAAAAGTCTGTAAAAGAAGAAGAATTGAAAAAATTAGAAGAAGAATTTGCTAATGTAAAATTAAACCCTTACGGAATTACTTCTATAGATTTTTCCAAAAGACAAGACTTAGCTACAGACATCTTAAAAATGGAAGGAGTTATCATGGGAATCACTTTAGCAATTGAAACCTTTGGAGAACTTCAGGGTGCTACAGCTTAATAACGGCTCAATACATTTATTTCCATCCTATATTTGGAAATATCAATACGATTTTAATTATGAAAAATTAAAAACAAAAATTGACCGGTTGTTCTCTTTAGTTGAAACAAATTCTAAGTTAGAAAAAGGCAATGCAATATCCACAGTTTCAGTAGATCAAACATTACAGCCCCACACGTGGGAAGAATTGTCAGAGTTTCAACAATGGCTTGGGTCTACTCTTGAACACATCAAAGATACTTATAGATTTGTTGAAAGACAATCAACGGTTACGCAATCGTGGATTAACAGGCACGGCTATGACGGAATAACTGAAGAGCATAATCACAATTTTTCTACATTTGTGGTAAGTTGTTATTTAAATTGTCCTCTAAATTCTGGAAATATTGAATTTAAAGATCCCTTAGAATATCATTTTAATAGTTGGCCTATAGAACCAGAAGAAATTCTTTATAAAGAAATTCCGGTTACTACTAATGATGTGATTATTTTTCCAGGTTGGTTAAGACATCGGGTTCAGCCAAATCAATCCCACGAAAATAGATTTGTAATGACCTTTAATATAAAATGATAGATTTTAAAGTTTGCTATCCTGACGCTAATAATTTTAATAAGGTTATTCAGATCAAACCTCTCAACGAGTGGGAAGTAAAATATGTTCATCTCGAAGATGACATAGGCTATTGGGTTACTGACTTGCCTTTTGATAACGCTCTTTTAGACACCTATAAAAAATTAATAGCATCATTTCCAATACAAAAAGATAACAGTCACCCAGACAATTTTGACCCAAATCCGTTTGACACCATACATTTACCAGACTGGATATACAAAGATATTTGTTTTTTAATAAAAGACTTTTATATTCAAAATGTCACAAACAACATTTTAGATCCTCAAATACATGAATGGGGTAATTTATACAGAAAAAATATTAATAGACCTATCTCTTGTTGGAGAATCCCGCATATCGATTATGTATACGGAATCGTTGCAAACATGTGGTTTACGGATCATGATATAAAAGATAGTTCTACTAAACTTTATAAGTATACAGGCACAATGCATCGTGAAGTTTATGATTTTCAAGTAGACCAAAATCATAAACTTTTTAAAGAATGGGTGTCGATGGCAGAAAATCCAAAGAGAATGGGATGGTTTAACTATCCAGACGAAGAACTAAAACGTTGGGGGTTTGAATTAGTTGGCGAAGTTCCTACCAAATTAAACACCATGACTATGTATAAAGCTAATTTACATCATACAGCGTATGTTAGTGAAAATGTAGATTTTAGATGGAGTCATGCATTTGCTTTTAGTCATGAACTTGCCAAAGAAACTTTTATGAGAGATATTTTTCTATGAATTTAGATTATTGTTTTCCAACACCGATATGGTGGGAACAGACAACAATTGATAATGCACCTATAGAGCAGTTAGCTTATCGTTTAAGAACAGAAGATCCCGTAGGCAGAAAATTAAGCAATCAAGGCGGCTGGCAAAGTATGGATTTTCGCCCAGGCACACACCCAGAAGTTGCTGAATTAGAAAAAAAGATAATGGATCAAGCTGCTAAATGTTATAATGATTATGGGTATAAAGATAACTGTTGTATTATCGTGATGGAAAATATGTGGATTAACATCAATCAAAAAGGTTGCACTAACTCAGTTCACATACATGATAATTCTTTTGTATCCGGAGCATATTATGTTAAAGCTAAAAAAGGACACGGAAATATAACTTTTTATAAAAGTTACTATCAAGATTATATTGTAGCTTCACACGCTACAGTTGATAGATATACTCCTATAAGTTCAAGTGCTATGACATTTGAGCCTGCTAGCGGGAAACTTATAATATTTCCAGGGTATCTCCCACACGGCGTTGAACGGAATGAATTAGACGAAGAAAGAATATCTATTTCATTTAACATAAAATTAATTAGGATAGACGATGAACGATATTGGCCAACGGCTCCTCAACGAAACTAATCTCTTAATCGACGACAAGCCTCATTTTTTTAAACAGCTGGTTAAAAATCCAGAAGAATATCTCACATGGGCTGATGTAGAAGTTTGCCTTAATAATCCTTATCTGTATCAATTTGAAATGATAGATCAATACAACACTAAAATTGATATTCCACAACATAAAAAAGCATGGATATGGGATAGAGAAATACAAGATAAAGGTTTTCTTTTTGACAAATTTCACCAAGGCGCCGGTTTAGTTATTATGAACTACGGATTCTATAGTCAAAAAACTATGGAGTTGTTAAAAATATTTGAAACGGCATATCAGGTGAATTCTGCTATCCATGTATATTGCGGTCTACAAAATTCTAAATCGTTTACTATACATGATGACTATCCTTGTAATTTTATCATACAGGTTGAAGGAAAGACTAGGTGGAAAATTTTTAATAATAGAATATCATACATGTATCGAACAGGAACAATGAATGGTAGATTAAAGGAAGAAGATCTAGAAGTTGCCATTGAAGTTACTTTAGAACCTGGCGATGCTCTTTACATTCCTAGTAGAATGTATCATTGTGCTTACCCCGAAGGAAAACGATTAAGTATGAGTATACCGTGTTGGAATCGTTTCCCTAACGATCCACCAACAAACACAGTAGATAGAAATTTTTATAGGATTAATACAGATGTTTAAACCAATTGAAATATTTGATGTTGTTGACAAAGAATATCAAAATCAAATTTACAATTATGTTACCGATGTAAAATTTCCTTGGCATTTCTTAGGAGATACAACTTTTGAATATGCTACAAACGATCCACAAACTTCAACACCTGGATTTGTAAATTTGATTTATCATCCTAATAACGAGGTAAATCCTCATCTTGATTTTTTTATGCCTTTGTTAAATCAATGCTTAGACAAGGCAGGTTTTAAATTAGTTAATCTATTAAGAATGCGTATGGGATTTTTATTAAACACAAAATATGTATTTCCTAGCTTACCTTACAAATATAACACTCCTCACAGAGACTTTGATCAAGAGCATTATACTTTAGTTTACTATGTTAATAAATCAGACGGCGATACTGTGGTATTCAAAGAGCTAGAACAATCAGAGAAATATAATATTTTACACAGAAGCACTCCGGATCAAGGAAAAATGGTAATGTTTAACGGATGGCATTATCATGCCAGCACCTGTCCTAAGATGTTTACTAAAAGAATAGCGTTAACTATAAACTTTACAGCAGAAAAAAATGGATAAGCACGTAGAAGAACTAAAACAGCAAAATTCTCGTAGCGCAGAATTTATTAAAAATTCTGGAATTAAAAATAGATATATTTTTCCTTATCTTCCTACAATGGTCATCGATAACTTTTATGAAGATCCGGAGGTCTGGAGAGAATTTGCACTACGTCAAGAATACTTTAAAGGTGAAAGAGGCAGCTGGCCCGGATTAAGATCAAAAATGTTGCACGAACTTAATGAAAATATATTTCGTGTGACTATGAGAAAATTGCTAATGATTGTTCGTCAATATGGGTTTACACATTTTGATGAATTACAAACTACATTTCAGTTAATTGATAAAACATATGGTCGAGGTTGGGTCCATGACGATGATCCAAAATTAAATATAGCTGGTTTAATCTATCTAAACAAAGATGCTCCGTTAGGATCAGGCACTGTAATTTATCAAGACCAAGATGACTTTAATGGCGAGCAATATAGCGATTTGTTTATGAATGATGTATTGCTATCTGATCCGGCTGAACGAGAAACATTTGCAAAATATAGACAAGAGCAAGTGGCACATTTTACAAAAAGCATAGAAATCGAAAGTGTTTACAATAGATGCATTATATTTGATCCAAGAAACTGGCACAGTGCTGAAAATTTCTTTGGAGAAAATATTACAGATTCAAGATTAACACAGGTCTTTTTTATTAGAGCAAGATGAAAATACCATATACCCCAATTAAAGTTATTGATACATTTTTAGAATCTCCAGAATTGTGGAGAGAGTTTGCATTGAGCCAAGAATATCACAGAGAAGATTCCTCTCCGTGGCCCGGACAAAAATCAAATTTGTTATCAGAAATTAATCCAGATTTATTTTCTTCATTTGCTAGAAAATTAATAACGCATTGTCACGGAGGTTCTGGGTTTTCTCATTTAGAAGTTTCGTTTTCGTTAGTTGACGAAACATACAAAGAAGGCTGGTTACATCAAGACGAACCACATTATAACATAGCAGGGCTAATTTATTTAAACCCTAGTCCGGCACCAAAATCTGGGACTAACTTTTATCGTATGGTTACTCCGGCGCAAGAAACATTTACCCATTTGCTTGAAGAAGAATTTTCAACCCCTGCAGAAAGTAGAAAAGATTACACAGCAGATAAACAGAGACAAAAAAGTTATTTTAAAAAAACTATGTCTGTAGAAAATGAATTTAATAGGTGTATTATGTTTCATCCTAGCGAATGGCATGGTGCTGATAGATTTTTTGGAACTTCAAAAGAAGATTCTCGTTTAACTATAACATTTTTTGGAATATGGAAATAACAACACTGTTTGGAAATTTTGCAAATTACGGGTTTGTTAAAGCCCGTATTCCTGACGAGCTATTACTTAACCTAACAAAAGAAATCAACGAGCTAGATTATCAAACAGCTACACCTTTTAATAATAATCTAGCCGGAAATATAACGTTAGAATTTAAATTAGAAAAAAATAAAGATCAGCTAGAACAGTTTTTAATTGAACAATGCCAAGCATATACTAAGAATTGGAATATTACCTATACAACTAAAGATTTAAGATCAGACGATTTAGAACTTTATAGTCATTGGGTTAATATTCAATATAAAAACGAATTTAATCCTATGCACAGTCATGATGGGGTGTTTAGTTTTGCTCTATGGATAAAAGTTCCATATCTAATAGGCGACGAAATTGCTAGACAAAACTGTAAGAATTCAAATGCCCCTAGAGCAGGAATGTTTTCGTTTATATACACTAATATATTCGGTGAAATTAGAGAAGCAGAATTTCCTGTAGATAAAAGCTATGAAGGTTATGTTTTTATTTTTCCTAGCTCTTTGCAGCATACAGTATATCCTTTTTCTACTTCCGACGAACCAAGAATATCTATTTCAGGAAATTTAAAAAGAAAATGAATGACATTGTAGAAATTGAAAATTTTATACCCGTAGACTACCAGCGACATATCGAAACGGTAATGACCGGCATGGAATTTCCTTGGGTCTTTAATAAAAATATGGTGTCGGGTGATGACGTGTTTTTAAATAATGATAATAATCATGCTGGATTCAATCATTTTTTTTACGAACATCAAAAAACTCAGAGTAACTTTTTTCAATTATTTTACCCAATATTTCTTAGTATTACCAGCAAAGTTAATATTCCGTTCAATATGTTAATTAGAATGCGAGCTAATATGACATTGGCAAATCCTGAATCAAAATTAGATTGGCATATGCCGCACATTGACAGTTTTATGCCGCACTACAATGCAATTTATTATGTCAATGACTCGGACGGTGACACTGTAATCTTTAATGAAACCAACGACGAGTATGATTCAGGCCAACAAGATATTACAAATATCAAGAACAATGAATTTACTGTAAAACAACGAATAACACCTCAAAGAGGAAAGCTATTAGTATTTCCTGGAAAATATTATCATAGTTCTAGCCCGGTAAGGAATCACAAATATCGTTGTGTGATTAATATGAACTTAGGAAAAGTTCTGTGAATGATATAAAATTAAATTATCAAATGCCACAAGGGCATCGGTTTAACAGCGATGCCGATCAATATATTGTGCGTCAATGTAATTTTATTGCAGATAATTTAACAGATATTTTTGAAGATCTTAGAGTAGCACATGAAAATTTTAAACGATTGTTTCCTAACGAAGATTCTACTTGGTCATATTCTAAGTATAACATATTTGCATTAACCGCTCCTTCAACTAATTTTTATAAAATATTTTCTGAATTGCGAAATGTAGTTAGATCACAACTGGGATGGGATAGACCTCTATGGATCGAAGCATGGATAAATTATCATACAGTTGACCAAGTGTTAGATTGGCATCATCACGAGTTTGATCATCACGGATATATTTCTATAGATCCAAAAAATACAAAAACTATTTTTGAAAATTATGAAATTGTAAATAAGCCAGGACAAATATATTTCGGACCTGGAAATAGACTACATAAAGTTGAAGTATTAGAGCCGTTCGAGGGTGTAAGAACTACAATTGGCTATGACATACACACTATTCCTAATAGCCCTGTAATCTGCGATTATGTAGAACGTCCATTTGTAAATATGAGTTTAATTCCATTACCATGAATAAAGATTATATAATAATAAAAAATGCAGTAGACGCAAACTTATGCAAGTTTCTTTCCTTAGAATTTGAAATGATGGAAGCTGTGTGCAAACAAATGTATCCTGGTGAAAGTCTAGCCGATCTCTGCGAAAATACTTTTGCTAGATACAGTCCATTAATGATGGAAGCATTAAGCATTTGGATGCAACCAGTAATTGAAGAAGCAGTAGAGATGAAATTATATCCTACATACTCATATGCTAGAATATATTACAAGGGCAGCGAACTACAGAAACATTTTGATAGAGAAACTTCAGAAGTGTCTGTGTCTGTGTGTTTACAAAAAGATGTTGATTGGCCGTTGTATGTTGAAAATTCTGAAGGAGTTATTCACCAACTAGATCTAGAAGTTGGGGATATTGCAATTTACTCTGGAAGAAAGCACAAGCACTGGAGAAATCCTTTACCTGGCGAAAAACAAATTCAGGCATTTTTGCAATACGTCGATGCTAACGGAACAAGTGCTTGGTTAAAATGGGATACTAGACCAGTTCTAGGAATGCCGTTTGAATCGGCAGACTTTAGGGTCCAAGATGAAATCAAAAGAATAGCCAGTGTAAGAGACTGGCTCAAAAACACTGGCTTGTAAAAAATTAACTTGGGTTTTCTACTTTCATTGGGCCAGCAACTGTTCTTCCGGCACCGTGACGCTCTTCAAATATCTTTTGAGCTTCGTCTCTATTTTTAGCCTCGCAGAAATCTTCTTCTACAGCTAATGTTCCTGGCGGCTCTGCTTTTCTTAAAATCATTTTATAGGTAGGCATCTTTATCTCCTTACAGTAAGTATTTATCCTGTCCTTTGGATCCACTCGTCAATCGTCCAAAAAGGAGCGACAAGGTCCCTATAACGGGCTTCGTTGATATTTAGCACTTTTTTACCAATTGGCAATGCTTTTTTATGAAGATTTGCTAGGACTGAATGATCGAATATCTCTAAACCCTGTAAAACCATTAGCCATGCAGTAGGACTATACCCATATAACCAAGGCTCTCCTTTGATACCTTTAAAGTATTCTGTCCATTGACTTAGTTTTTCTTGTAAAGTATCTGGAATTCTAAAAGAATCATTTCCATGACTCTGCCAAAACTTTGTATCTCTTCTATGTCCTCGATAATGCAATGCTAGGAAGTCTTTTATATCTTCAGTAATATTCCATACTCGAAGATTAAATCGTTCCATGCGTTCTTTTCTTAAAAACGTATTATCTGGTTTCCAGTGATCTTGTAGACAATATAAACTTTCAATAATAACAGCAACACCGTTGGCTTCAAGGGGTTCTAAAAATCCGCTGCTTAGACCGATAGCAATGACATTGTTTTTCCATGCGTTTTTCATCATGCCGGGAACAAATTGAAAATTTGCAATAGGTTCAATGTGTTCACCAAATTCTTGTCTTGCTTCGTCTAAGGCTTGATCTAAGGTCAAATGATCTGGATCATATATGTAACCGTTGCCGGATCGATGTTTTAAATTTATATTCCAACTCCAACCGTATTTCATAGCAGTAGCATTAGTTGTCACGCAATAACAGGGTTTATCCCACCACGCAACTACTGCCCTTGCCGGAAAGTAATTTGAATAATCAACCAACGGCTCATTCAAAGTTTTTCCTAACAATAGTCTAGCAAAGCCAGAGCAATCAAAAAACCAATCTCCGGATATTGTCAGGCCTTCCTCTAAATTAATTGCTTCAATATCGCCGTTTTCTTTTTGTATTGAATGAGTATATACTCCTTCAATTAATTTAATTCCTCTTGCTAGTGCTATTTTTTTAAAATAGGCAGCAGCACCTCTACTTTCAAAATGCCACATTGGAACACAAGGTAAGTCAGATTCTGCACCAAACGGAACTTTTTGATTTTTTATAAACTGTGTTGCATAAAACGCTCTTGATAGAGGTATGTTGTTGGCAATAATTGTTTTTAGATATAGGTCTTTAGTTTGCTCGTTATTCATGATAGTGTAAAGAGAACCAAGACCCATTTCTTCTTCGGGTGCAGAGTTAACATAATCTGTCCAGCCGTCAAGCCAGGGAGCAAAATCTGTTTGTAAACAGTGTATGAATTCTGTTCCCACACCATTCCAATTTTTAAAATGTCCACCAACTTTGGGTGTAGCATTAACATTTTTGATAAAATCGTTAATATCGATGTTTAGACTTTTAAGTAAAGTAACAAAGGTGGTTGTGCCGCTTTCTCCAGCAATGATCGGAGGCTGTTTAGGATTTTCAACTATAACAATATCTACGTTTGGAAAATTTTTGTGTAAAAACAAGGCGGTGAGCCATCCAGCAGTTCCGCCGCCTAATATAACAGCCTTAGAATTTATATTGGACTTCATTGTATCTTTCCTTTAGTCTATTGATAGATTGTCTGTGAGAAAATACATCAACATCTAAATTTTCTGTTAGTTTAGCAAATTTAATATTTTCTAGAGATAAAGCAGTGTATCTTTGCATATGCTTATCATACTTTTCTTTGATAGCTGTGTGATTAAACATCCGTAATCCGTGCATGACTTGTGCATAATTTAAATGACTGAATAATAATAATGGAACATTAAAGTGATAAACATTAGGAAAGGATTTTTTAAAATATTCCAAATATTCTCTATTAAAATCTGTTTTAACTATTTCATTTTTACACCAGCGCCAAAACTCGGTATCGTCTCTCTGAGTAAAATAATGTAACTGAATAAAATCTACAATATTTGAAGATATTGCTGACATCTGTTCATTATATTTTTTTGCAGTAAAGTTTTCGCCCTTTTCATAAAAGAATAAAGCTGGAGTTAGAATAAAACATTGTTGTATAGTAGTTCCTATACTAGATGCTTCTAATGGTTCGACAAATATACCGCTTAGTCCTATCTGAACACAATTTTTAATCCAAAATTCTTTAACATATCCAGCACCAAATTTTACCTTTCTACCTATTTTTAGTTCATCTGTTATATTAAGATTTTCTTTATAATAGGTAGAGACTTCGGCATAGGCCTGATCTTCATTGATGAACTCATCACAAAATACATATCCGTTGCCGTATCTTTCTTGGGTAGGGATTCGCCACACCCAACCACTACCAAGAGCAGTGGCTTCTGTATATGAAGGAATGTCTTCAGTATACCCGGTAGGAAATGCAATGGCAGAATTCATTGGTAATTGTTTAGTGCAATCAATCCATTGTGTTTTTAGTGCTGTGCCAATTACACGTCTAAATCCACTGCAATCTATATAAAAATCATATTCGTGAACATTGCCTTGCTTATCTTTTAACTCTTTAACATGGCCTTGATTGTCTAAAATTACTTGTTCTACTTCGGTGTCTACAAAATTTATATTTCGCTCTCGACATTTTTTATGTAAAAACTCGTTTAATTTAAACGTATCAAAATGGTATTGTGCTAGAATATCGTGTAATGGTTCTGTATGATGACTCTTTTGACTTAAACTCCACGATGTGTCTAACGGATCATAATTTTCCCCAGCCATGTAAATCCAAGTAACAGGCAATCCGCTTTCTTTAGAATGGTGCCCAAATTGTTCACTTAAACTATGAAAATAATGAGTTCCATCACCGTGCCAATTAGTAAACTTAATTCCAATTTTATAAGTAGCTCCGCACTCTCTTATTAATTCGGGAACAGAAATACCTACGTGATCAATAAATTTTTTCCAATGCTCTGTGCTGCCCTCGCCAACACCTATAATTCCAATTTGGCTAGATTCGATCACAGTGATTTTTAATTCGGGCCACGAGTGTCTCAACATCAGTGCTGAGATTAAGCCACTGGTTCCGCCACCTACAATACATAATGAATCAATCATAATTTATAATTAACCTCAACGTTGCTCATTTTTTTAATATGATTAACAGCCTCTCTACAAGTCATCCAGCCGTTAGTTGGTTCTTTTTCTATTTGACTTAGTTGTGCTTCGTCGTGTTTTCTAAAACGACCGTAATATTTTTCATACCTTGATTTAATACTAGCGGTGTCGAACATTCTAAGTCCATGCATAACCTGTATCCAGTTTAGGCAATCGTATATTCTAAAATTACTCATAAGACCGTCTTCGGGTAATATTATTTGATTTACAAAATTTTTCTTAAAATTTTCAAGATTTTCTTTGTTGAAATCAGTAACTGTCATTTCGTTTTTACACCAACGCCAAAACTCAGTGTCATTGCGTTCGGTGAAATAATGTAACTGTATAAAATCTAAAATATTATACATCATGTCATCGACTAATCTGTTATATTCTTTGATAGTGCCGGTGTCTTCTCGACTCCAGTTCCACAACGAACCCGTTAGTAGCTGTAATTGTTTAATGGTAGTAGAAATGCTAGATGCTTCTAATGGTTCTACAAAGTTACTGCTAAGTCCTATGCTTACACAATTTTTAATCCATGCACGATTTACTTTACCTGAAACATAATTAATTTTACGACCTACGTGTATGGTGTCTTTAAAATGTTTTTGTATTTCGTCAAGAGCTTGCTGTTCCGAAATAAAATTATCGCTGAATACGTAACCGTTGCCGAATCTATCTTGCACAGGACTGCGCCAGTGCCACCCTGCGTCCATAGCCTTGGCCAGTGTATATGGGGGTATTTTTTCTTCGTAGGCTGTTTGAAATGCAATGGCAGAATTAAGAGGAAGATACTTAGACCAGTCAACCCACTCGGCACCTAGTTTAGATGCAATCACACGTTTAAACCCGCTGCTATCAATGAAAAAGTCTGCGGAATACTGATTACTTTGATCATCAACTATTGATGTAACAAAGCCCTCATTGTCAATTATAGGATTGGTTATTTCTGCTTCGATTATTTGAATACCCGATATGTTGCATTTTTTTTCTAAAAACGCATTTAATTTTTCACTGTCGAAATGAAACTGATAGTAATCTGTTAACGGCTCCCTCAAATATCCTTGCATGGTAAGATCCCAATGCATTTTTCCAGGAGGCAAACCGTCACCTATTAGTCGCATCATGGTATACGGAGCTCCGGAATATTGGTCCATCCATATTAGAAATTCTGGAAGGCTGTGAAAATAACTAGTGCCATCACCGTGCCAATTTTCAAATTTAATTCCTATCTTAATAGTAGCACCGCATTCATTAATCAAATCTATCATGCTAATACCGACAGCTTGGGCAAAACGAGTCCAATGCTCCGTGGATCCCTCGCCAACTCCAATTGTGCCTATTTTTTTAGATTTAATTAATTTAATATTCAACGCAGGCAGTGCGGTTTTAAGATAAAGCGCAGACATCAATCCTGCATTTCCGCCGCCTAGCACTATAACGTCATTGATCATGTATTATCCTTACGGTTGCTTTTGAATCTGTAGCTAAATTGTGATTAATTTTGCCATTAGGCAAAGAATTAAAACTAATAATATATCTATGTTTATTACCTAGATGTGGTAAACTGCTGTGATATAACCAACTAGGAAATAAAACTAGTTTACCTGGTTCTGGATTTATTCTATAAAATGGATTATAATCAAATCTTAAAACTTCTAATTGAGCCTGGGTTCTATGTATAACTGGATCCTCAAACTCAGTAGGAGATCCTTCACTAAGATAATATACTGCACTCCACATGCTCATAGAGTGTCTATGAACATTTTGAAACATTTGGTATTCAGCTAGGGCAACATTAAACCATGTGCTGGTAATTTCTAAACTGTCGCAGTCGTATTTCATGTGCTCTTTGACAGAATTTAAGCACTGGTTAAACCAAGCAAACAATTCTTTAAATTCTGGATGGTTTCTAAGATCTACGATCATACTGAGAGTAGAAGTTTTTTTAATTTTTATGTTATCTAACTTGTCTAGTTCTGAAATCAGCCGTTGGTTATCAACGTTAGAATTTTTAAAAATAAAAACTTCAGTGGGAAATAGCTCTAATACTTCCATTAGAACTCTACCCAGCCTGTTAACAAATATTTTTCACCGCTCAACGGAGGATTTCCTCTATGGGTGTGTGTAAAACCCGCAGGCCAAATAACTAGTGTGCCTTGTGTTGCTGGTATTCTAACACCCTGATATAAGAACTCAGTTTCCCCGCCTTGTTCGATGGTATTAAGATATAGTCCCCATGACAATACTCGCCCAGACCTTTCTAGGCTATCTGACTCAAAATGCCAAACATGATATCCTTGTCCAGGCAACGTTTTTTGCAGTTTCATCATACGGACTTGATGTTTGCTAGCCTCGGTTAGTATGCTATAGTGCTCTACATATTGAGTATAACAACTCCAAAATCGTTCCATAAAATAAGTGATAAAACTAGTATCTGGAGTAAATCTCAAGCTCTGTTGCTCTAAAACAAACACTGCCCGGTCGCTTTTTTTATGTCCAGGAGCATCGCCTATTTGAAGACGACTATAACTGAGATTTAGAGTTGCCATATTTTCGTAGTGATCTATGAGAACTTGGCATTCTTCAGCGGTCATTATGCCGTCAAACACGGCAATGTCTTTGTTTAAATCCATGGTTAAAATATCCTGTAGGGTATTTATGTGTGTAGTTTTTAGCTGTGTGTAAACTAGAACACCGTTTTTAACTCCGCGATAAATATATAATCATAATGGATTCCAAACATGGCGACAGATCGTAACCCTATTCTAGACAGCGTAAGAATAATACCCAGAGAGCAGGAATTTCTAAACAGAAAAGTCGGGTCTCGAGGGGAGATCTTCTACGACCGAGAAGACAATGCTCTAAGACTTTTTGACGGTATTGAGCCCGGAGGTTTTGCTCTCCTAAGAGCAGACCTAACCAACGTTGAAGGTGTAATTGGAGCTCAACCTAGTGCTACTGTTCCTCCTATTGCACAAATTGGAGCTATGTGGTTTAATACTACCAACGGTAGATTATTTGTTTACTACAACGACGGTAACAGCAATCAGTGGGTTCAACCAACATCGAGTTTTTACAATCAGCAGGGAACGCCTGCTGCCCTAGCATTTCCCGGAACACCAACAGTTGGCCAAACAGTTACCAACGGTGTAGATACTTGGGAATGGTCCGGAACATATTGGGGTATCAAGAGTCAAACTAGTCTAACACTAACAGACCTTACAGTATCAAATGTTATTAATGGTCAAGTAGACGATATTACAAATCATCAGATATCTGATCTAAGCGATGTTGGTGCCACAGCAGGTGCTGCCAACGGCGACGTGTTGGCCTATAATACAGCACAGCAACAATGGTTACCTATAACATTATCCTCAACATTCAACGGCGGAACAATTAGTAATCCACTGTTTGTAAACAATAACACTGCCAGCACTTCGTCAGTGACTGGCGCAGTAAGAGTGTTAGGTGGCGTGGGCGTCGGCGGCGAACTATTTGTTGGCACAAATATTAATGCTAGATTTAGAGGTGAACTGAGACTTTGGGATAACGATAATACACAACATATCGGTTTTCGAGCACCAACTAACGTAACCACAAACACAGTTTGGACATTACCATCCACCGATGGAACGATAGGTCAGGTATTAACTACCAACGGTTCTGGAACATTAAGCTGGGCCACAGTAACTGGTGGCGGTGGCGGCGGAGCATCAAATCCTCCTGGCGGCTCAGATGGAAATATTCAGTTTAATAATAATGGCGTATTTGGTGGCACAGCTAACCTAGTATGGGACAATGCTACAGATACTCTAGGAACATTTGAATTATATGTGAATTCAACAACAACCAGCACATCGCCCACAACAGGCGCAGTTATCGTTGACGGCGGAGTAGGTATTGCTGGAAGATTAAATGCTGGAGGTCAAACAAAAGTTACCGATAGCACTGCTTCAACATCAACAACTACTGGAGCCTTTGTAGTAACAGGTGGAGCTGCCGTGGGAGGCAGTGTTCATGTTGGCGGGAATGTAAATATAGCAACAAGCCCAACACAACCAAATCATGCAACAAATAAATCGTATGTTGATTCCAAAGCGTTGGCATTTTCAATGGCGTTCGGAGTTTAAGGAAAAATTAAATGGCAAAAAAATTAGTTAAAAATTATGTTTTTACACCTGGTAGAGGTTTAACCTATAACGCCTACCCAGATGCATGGCAAGCGATCCACAATAACAGAGAATTTATTCTCAGTGAAATTACATCTTTCAATACCAACCAGGTTGCCGATGCTACTAAATGTGCTAGAGACTTAGGATACATTATTGATGCGTCTGTGTTTGATATGGCACTGGGCACAAACTACAATGCTATTTTCCAAGGACTGGCAGAATATAATTCGGATTATATTTCTGGAACAGTTATTAGAACAATCCAACGTGTTAGAGATGATATGCTAGGAAGGGCTGGCATAACTGGCGTTTCTACTCCAACTACAAGATTAACCAGCTATTACAATGAAATTGTAGATATTGCACAAAACGGTAGAGGTGCTGCTGATGCATATAACTTTACTAATCCTTCATCTGGTGTTACTACCAGTCAAATTGCTGCTAAAGATAAACTTGTAGCCAACGCTAATTTTATTGCCGCTGAAATTAATGCATGGGTAGCTGTTAACTATCCAGGAGCAGATCACGATCCTGCAAAATGTTCTCGAGACGTCAAGTATGCAGTGTATTCTTTTGCCTATGATATTTTATATGGCGGCAACTCTGCTACCTATGATAATGCAAGATTTTTCTTTTACTTTGATCCAGCATTAAATCCTGGTATTGATCCAACGCATAAAGCACAGACTGTATCTGCCTACGACTATCTAGCACAGATCCTAAGTCAGATTGTTCAGGGAACTTCGATTACTAAGAGTGCAGGAAATGCTCTAACGCAAGTAACATCTGGTAATAACGCAGGATCTACTGACGCAACTGCTGTTTATAACCTAGCTGTTGTTATTAAAGATGTTATCAACAATGGAACTAGTTCTCTTCCAGGAACACGCACCACTCCTACACTAGCATCGTTGGGCGTATCTTCTGAATTAATCACAGCCGCAACCGCAATTGGTAATGCCAAAGCCGCAGTAATTGCCAGTGCAAACGGATTTGCTGGCTACGTTTTTGACTCGGCAAAATGTCGCAGAGACTCTGGTTACGTTATTGACGCACTACTAAGCGATTTGAGATATGGTGGTAACGAAGAAATTCGAAGAGTGTCTTCAAAATATTGGGACGGAACAACTCCTCAAATTGACGGATCAAGATTACCAGAATACGAAACATATCTGTTTGTAACAGATCTCTTAAATGACTATGTTATTGATAATCTTGCAGTAGAAAGTCTACAACAAACAGAAGAAACACAAGTCATTGACAATTCTCTAAACGGAGAAGCTGCTGCAAAAACTAGAGTGACGGAATTATTAGACGTAGTGGTTGATGTTATTACTACAGGACTATCAGTATTACCTGCAGAAAATGTTCAACTAGCTCGTATTGCAATTCTTGGTAAGATTGAATTAGAAGACTTACTATTAATCAGCAACGTTACTGACAATACAGTAATTTATAATTTTGCCGACCCAGAAAAGGGCGGAACAGTTTATTTCATCGACGAAAATACTGTAGACTATCCGCAGGCCATTACTACCAGCAACGGTGTTACATATATTCGTGTAAAAACTGACTGTTTCTCAATGAATGCATCAGATGCAATTCAAATTTTCTTAGAAAATTCTGAGTTAAGAGTTCGTCCATATGACTTTGGAACTGATGCTATTGAACGTATGCGTGTGGCACAACCACAGGCCATGCTTGACGCTGACTTTGAATACGGACTACAACCAACTAAATGGCAGGCTATTGGTATGCAACGCGGCTATCCTGCAACCTTTGAAGTATCAGCTACAGACATCAACGTAATTAGTGTAACTACAGATGCTTCTACAGGAACTGCAGGAGTTGGTTCAAGTTTAATTACAGTGACTACCAACGGTGCTCACGGATTTACCGCAGGCACACCTATTACTATTAGAGCTCTTGCAGCTTCGATTACAGGTTTTAACCGTGCTGAAGGCACGTTCTTGATCTACGATGTTCCTACAACTACAACATTTAGATACTATGCCAAAGCTAAAGTAGGAACAAGCAGTGGGCAGGTGCTAGCAACCACAACCACACAGCTAAGACAAGCAGCTTTTTACACAGGAGCATCAGTTGGATCTCCGGTATTTACGGTTGCTTCTAACGGGTCAAGCGGTTCATTTACAGCAACCTTAAGAACAGAATCAGGACAAAACACCATTGCGTTTACCGGATCAGTCCCACCGATTGGTGCTCCACTAAGCGGCAGCGGTATTAACGCAGGAACACAGATTGCTGGTGTGTTTGGAGGTTCTAACTCGGACGGTATTGTTGATTACAAATATGTAAAAACTACTTACTCCGGCGGTGCAACCTCTATCGAATTAGTTAATACCAACGATTTAAGTGCTGGTATGGCTGTAGGCAACGAAGCTAGTCCAAATTTATTAAGAGAAATCAGTGGTATTGTTGGAACTACTTTAGTTCTTAACGGTTCAGTGACTGTAGGTCACAAAGGTGATGAAAATACCTATACTGGTTCTGCTACACCTTTAGCAGGCACAGGCACAGGATGTCAATTAGACATTGACGTTACAGGCGGCGGCTATAATTTAACTGCTATTGCCGCAGCAGGCACAGGCTATGCCCGCGGCGATACTCTTAGAATCCTGGGAGATCTATTAGGAGGAACAACACCTGACAATGATCTATATCTTACAGTATTAGCAGTTGATGGCGGTGGTGGCGTAACATCAACACAAATCATAGAAGGAACTGGTGTAGGAACTGCTACATTTACCAGCGTTGGCACAGGAAATAGCGGATCAAGAGGCACAGGTGCAACGTGGACCATTACTAGAGCCAACGGTGTTTATACAGTGACTGGATACGGATCTAGTCCAACTTCAAATTATTACTTTGGTAATAGATTTAGAGTTACAGGCAGTAACTTTGAAGGCACAGATGGAGTGCATGATTGCATATTCACTATATCACATCCAGTTGGCGGCACACTAACTCAACTACCTACAGCAGCAGGAACAGTTCAGAGAGGAGACCAAATCCCAGTGTATGCAACTGTTACACTATCTGAAGGAACTACTGGAACAGTATCAGCAGGCGCTAGCATAACATATTCTGCAATTGCTACATTACAGGTAGTTTTTGCAAGCAATCACGGGTTCGTTCCTGGAATGGGACTGAATATATCAATCACTTCTGCAGGTTCGAATCATCAACTAGCAGGCGGTCCGTTCTTTGTGGAACAAATCATTAGCCCAACTACTATTAGGTATGTGGCGAGAGCACCTGGAACTATTGACACAGGAACTACATTAGAAGGAGTTGTATACGCAAGACCAGATACATTCTTTACTCATAGACCGTTCGATGGTGGAGTTATGTTAGGCACAGGCGGTCCACAACACGGTGGGCAGGCAATTCGTCAAAGTAAAAAGTATATTCGTTACCAATCTGGTAAAGGTGCAATGTATAACACAGGTGCACTGTTTGCACCTAGCTTTGATCTACGATCAGTTACCGCAGCTTCAACAGCATCGGGCTCTCTCATTACAGTAACCACAGATGATGTTGATCATGGAGTTCAAGCTGGAGCGACTATTAGATTAAGCGGAATTACAACTACAGGATATAACAATGACTATACTGTAAATGAAGTTGTAGATGAAAGAAGTTTCCGTGTTACAGCCGGAGTTCAACTAGGTGCTACTAGTGCAGTATTAGGATCACAGGCGCAAATGAGTCTAGTTAGATGGCACGGTGCTGTGGTTCGTTCAGGACCGTTTGATGATCAAAACGGTATTTTTTATCAGTATGATGGAAAAGAACTTGCAGTTGGACGTAGAACTTCTACATTCCAAATTGCTGGAACAATTGCAGTTTCAAGAGATTCTAACTTAATAAGCGGAACCAATACCAGATTTAGAGATCAACTACAAGAAGGTGATCGCATTGTTATACGAGGTATGACTCACGTTGTAGCTTCTATTGCAGATAACACTACCATGTATGTGACACCAGATTGGCGAGGTGTAAACTCAGTTAGTGGTGTTAAAGTATGTAAGGTTCAAGATCTAATTATTCCTCAATCTGAGTGGAACTTAGATAAATGTGACGGCACAGGTCCATCTGGATACAATATTGACATTACAAAAATGCAGATGATTGGTATTCAATTTAGCTGGTATGGTGCTGGTTTTATTGATTGGATGCTTCGTGGTCCAGAAGGTAACTATACATTCTGCCATAGACTAAAGGGTAATAACTTAAACACAGAAGCTTACATGAGAACTGGTAACTTACCTGTTCGATATGAAGTTTTAAATGAAGGTGCTAGATCTCGTTGTAATGGCGCAATGACCTCTGGACAAACTACTGTGACCTTAGATGATGTTAGCGAATTTCCAACCAGCGGCATTGTGTTTGTTGATAACGAAATTATTTCATATTCAGGAAGAAATGTTTCAACTAATCAGTTAACTGGACTGACTAGAGCCGCATCAATGTCTAACTTTGCTGCTGGCGCTACAAGAAGTTATACCGCCGGATCAGCAGCATCTCATTTAGATAGAGCTGGGGTAGTATTAATTTCAAATACTACAAGTCCGATTATTAGTCACTGGGGTTCAGCTTACTTGATTGATGGTAACTTTGACAGTGATCGTGGATACATTTTCTCATATGCTTCTACAGGTAACTCAATTGACACAACCAAAAAGACAGTGTTCTTAATCCGCTTGGCTCCTAGTGTGTCAAACGCAGTAACAGGTGACTTGGGCGAGAAAGAATTGTTAAATCGTGCTCAGTTGTTGTTAACGTCAATTTCGATTACTTCAGATTCAATGTCGACAGGTGCGTCTGGTATCGTTGTTGAAGGTGTGTTAAACCCACAAAATTATCCGGTTAACCCAGGTGACATTTCATGGAACGGCCTATCAGCACTAGCGGCAGGAGGACAGCCTAGCTTTGCACAGATTGCTCCGGGTGGTTCTGTAAACTGGAACGGTGGCGGAACAGCGACCACAGCCAACGGAACTACTACCTCAGCAATGACTGCCACTATCTCGGTTCCAAACAACACTGCATTTAACAGAGGCATAGGATCAAACTTCTTCTATGTAACTAGAGCAAGTTGGGAAGCATCGGGAGCATTTGTTCAGCCAACTAGCTATCAGACATTATTATCGGGTGTGACTATTTCTAATCAGTTCCCGGCAGGAACAACAATTACTCAGGCCCAAGGTCCTTTGAATTTTAGCGGAATTGATTATTATATTATTAGAACCAGTGCTAATAGCACAGGAACATTGAATGCTAATCAAAACGTTACACTATCATTGGGTGGTAACTCGGCAGCTATTACATCGACGTTATATTTTACAGCGGCATCATGGACTGCCAGTGGCGCAACAACTGGCACCGAAGTTAGTGATAGTAAGTTCCCAGCTAACACTCGCGTATCAACAGTAACTGGACCTATAACGTTTGGTGGAACTAGCTACTATCGTGTAACCTTTACACAAAGCTCATTGAGTTCAACATCTGCAGGCGGCACTGTGACATTTAAATTTGGTCAACCGCCATATGCGTTACCGGGTGAAACTGTGTTCTCATTCGTGGCAAACCCAGGCGAAACTACTTCGTTGAATTTAGATCAACTTAAAGAACTAGGAACAACTAGTATTGGTGGTCGCGGCACATTCCCGAACGGACCAGACGTGTTGGCTATTAACGTTTATAAGGTTGGCGGAACAGCAACCACAGCTAACTTGATTCTAAGATGGGGTGAAGCTCAGGCTTGATGCTTTTGGGCTTCTTTCCAATCTTTGACAAAAGTTTGTAGGCGTTTTCTAGATTGGGTAATGGTTTCTCGGATATCGGGAGCCATTACTCCTAGTTGACGAGTCACAGCTAACTCTAAATGACGATCATCTAATTCTTTTACAGAGTTAACTAATTTTCCTATTAGATTATTAAATTCAATCTTAACAGGACCTTCTGGCAGTTGATCATAGACAGTTTGATATTCAGCTAATTCTTTTCTAAATCTTTCAGATTTTTGCACGTTCGGTAGCATTTTCTAACTCCAATATTGTAGCAATTTTAGTTTTTATAATTTGATTATTTAATGTTGTTTTTAACCCTATATGTAAATTTCTAGGCAGTTGATCTAATGCTGCCCAACATATAGTAGCAGAAGCCTGTGTTAAAAACTCGCAGTCAACAAGGCAAATATAAGTGCCATATTCAAATCCTCGGTCTTCACTGAGATATAATTCTATAGGAACTATTCGTCCTTGAGAATATTGACTCATTAAATCTTGTGAATCTTCTAACAATGTTGAATTTCTAGCAAACGTAGGCACAGTCCAATGTTGATCATCTAAGATCAATAATAATCGTCCTGTGTTTTTTGCTAAGAAAAGTAATCCGGCACGCTGTTGCATACCTTTACTTATTGTGGATCTAAAATGAAGCCCCAGCCATTTGGCGCATACTCGCCCTCAAACGACTTGAGCCACTGTTCTCCGTCCCAGCGATATTGGATGCCTGTTCTTAGATTTTGAATATAAGTTGGGTCCTCTCCTGTGGCAGGATTCCAAACTTGACGCCATGTAACACCGTCCCACTCTATAATAGAATTAGCACGAATTACACAGTCATTGCCAACTGTGTCTTTCCACGCATCTGGTCCATCATACAATGTTGCAGAACTATCAACTGCTGGAGGTCCAAAACTTCCTCCTACGTTTTCACTAGTGTTTACATCATCTAACATCAAGAAACGTAAGCCTAGAGGAATCTGCGCAGCAGAACCATATACTTCGATTGGGTTATACTTGTAAGGATCAATAATAGCATCGACTGTTCCTCTAGCAGCTACCCCGCTCATAGAACTACTAATTAAAGTATTTGTGGGAACTGTGTCTCGATCAAATGTAACTACAATAATGCTAGGATCAATAGCGTTAACTGCAAAGGTTCCTACCATGTCATAGCCGTTAGGCTGTTTAAAGAATATTTGACTGCCTGCATGGTAACCGCCCTGAAGGTCTAATATTGTTTCCCAGGATACAGGTTCGCCGTTCTTATAGTCTTTCTGAGCAAGACCTAAAGACAATACAGCAGCAGTTGGATTTACCACAGAAACATCGTAGTCATAGGGCTGACCATTTTGACTCTTAAACAACAAGATTCTGTAATTGTTAGTAGTAATTTGAAATTTGCCTGCGGATCTGTTAAAGACTAAATCTTCTAGTTCAACAATTTCTCCCTGTTCAGTAAACACATTGCTAACAACGCTCTTAACAATACCAAGTCTCTTGACTTTAGCTGGCGGAGTAATATAGATAGGCATTTCAAATTCCATAGAACAGATATCTATTTCAGACTCTGCACCAGCCGGAATTGATCTAGAACTAAAATTAATTGATTTAAGATCAATGACACTTAAACTAGTCCAATCAACATAATTGTCTGTTGTTTGTATTTCTAAACTTGGATTGAACAAGACTAAAATCTGTTCTAGTAACTGTAATTTTTGATCAGTATTGCTAGTCCAAACATCGCATTTCATTGTGAGTTTAAACGGAGTAGGCATTAGACGTTCTACAGTATAGTTTCCGCCTTGAACATTTTGATATTGTATAGTTCCATCAGTGTCTGTATATCTACGTTCACGAATGTTTACTTTACTAACAAAGGTAGCATCTGAAATCCTTGTGGTGTCTAATTCAAGACCAGTAACATAACAAGCCATACGTGGAACCGTAGGCATTTTGTTTTCGCTGTTGTCTTTGATGATGCTTGCAACTTGTCTAGTTAAATCACCATACATTACCGGCACAGTTTTTTCTTCAGGGGTAGCACCGCCTGTTTTATATTTGAATCCGATAAACACACGCATAAACTGTGTGACATATCGTCTTATCTGCCCGTCATAAAAATAATCCATTATTCATCCGCCTGCGGTCTTAAAGCCTTAGACAGGCTCTGTTTCTCTTTGACATTTCTGCCATCAATAGTAGCACTGGCTTTATTATTGATAAAGCTGCCCTTAAGTGTTTGACGTATTTCTTCCCAGTAAGCAGATTCAACAGCAGGTTGTATTCCTGCTGGAACAGCTTTAACAGCTACAAAATATGCTCCGCCAAATGTAACACTGTCACCAGAGGCATAAGTTGAAGTTTCTGCCCACGATCCACGATCAACCTTTCCATCAAAACCTTGACTGTTGCTCATAGTCATACGTTTTACATCCTCCATCTTGACCCATCGTGTGCCGTTAAACCTAAACAATCTGTTTGGTAGATAGTCTGTTCTCAAACAGTATTGACCTTCTATGCCATTTAACGGGAAAGCAATGCCCGAAGAGAATGGAGCGCCATTGGGAGGTCTTCCGTCTTCGGTAATATAACCAATATAATCTTTGTGATCCGGAGTTTGATTAACAGTATCTGCGGTAACACTCATGTATATAGGGTCACCATTTTCATCATACAACGTATTTCCACTAGCATCAGTAGTTGGTATTAATACAATATCGTCGTTGTCAGCAGTAACTAATGCCACATTACCGTCGGTATCTTTTTGTATAGTATAAAATTTAGAAGTGTCATAGCCACTCTTAGGAGCATCTGATTCAGCTTGATCGAGCACTGCTTGAGTAATCTGCATTTCTTTTTCGTATGTTGACATAATGTCACGAAGTGTTTGATCACTGCCTTCTCCTGCAACACCATCGAGTATGTCTTTAAATTCTTGACTGTCAACTAGAGGTTTACATTTAGCACGATAAAGATGCGGATACCAAGTAACAGAAAATCCTTCTGCGGCTCTAGTAACTTCTTCTATAACGTAAAATCGTTTTAGTGCAAATTGAAAATCGTTTAATGCAAATTCATCTTTTAGGTGCGGCAGTTCAATAACATCACCTGCAATTAATTTTCTACCAAGTTTTTCTACTGTATCGTTAATATGGAATGTAATAAAAATTGTGTCATTTTGTAAGAACAATCCAAACTGACTTAGGTTAAAGTCAGTGTCTTGAATATTGTAAACGCCACGTAACACAAAAATATCTGGATCGTATTTTCTATCTCTATTTTCTAAAAATAATAGATCTTGTATTTGTGTTTCAGAGGTAGATGTATACCCGGGTGTTGCAGGTGTAACATCAGCGGCTGCTCCAGGTCCTAGATATTTGTGTATCAATACATCTGTGCCACCAACTTGGAACATTTCCCAGGCGGTTTTATCGATGAATTTGTAATCATTGCCCTTTTCTGGGCGATAAAGCGAAAGTCTTGGCATAGTCATATATTTACCGCTACGATAAATACTAGCATGAGCACTAATGACCAAGTTAAACAAGAGGTTTACAACTACTGCAAAGCCATGCTGGGCGACGGCATGATTGATGTAGAGTTGGATCCTATACATTACGAAACTGCATTAAATCGAGCACTTGCGGTATTCCGCCAACGTGCAGATAATGCCGTAGAAGAAAGCTATATATTCTTGAATCTTTTAGTAGATCAAAATGAATACATATTGCCTCAGGAAATACAGCAAGTTCGACAGATTTATCGAAGAAGTATTGGCTCTAGAACAGGTGGCGGCACAGGAGGCACTGTATTTGAACCATTTAACTTAGCCTACTCAAACACATATTTGTTATCATCGACAAATATGGGCGGCCTAGCTACCTATGAATTGTTTGCTGGCTATCAAGAACTGGTGGGTAAAATGTTTGGTAGCTTTATTAATTTTGATTGGCAACCATCTAGCAAAAGACTTTTGATACATCAAAGACCTAGAACAGAAGAATCTGTAATGCTATTATGCTACAATACTAAACCGGATGTTACTATTATCAAAGATGTATATGCTGGTCAATGGATCAAAGATTATTCGTTAGCCAACTGCAAAATGATGCTAGGGCAAGCACGTGAAAAGTTTGCTCAAATTGCTGGTCCCGGTGGCGGCTCAAGCCTAAACGGTGCCGCACTCAAAACTGAAGCTCAACAAGAGATTGAAAAATTGGACGAATCTCTTAAAACTGGAATCACTACACAGGGTTGGGGCTGGATAATAGGTTGACACAGTTTTAATATCAATGTTATAATGTCCTTAATTGGAGGATATTATGATCATAGGTATTTGCGGATTTATTGGCAGCGGCAAAGACACAGTCGCTGACTATCTTGTAAACTTTCACGAATTTAGACGCGAGTCATTTGCCAGCACTCTCAAAGATGCTGTAAGCGCGGTGTTTGGATGGGACCGAACATTGTTAGAAGGGCGAACCAAGGAAGCCCGAGAGTGGCGAGAGCAAGTAGACCCGTGGTGGGCAGAGCGTTTAGATATGCCTACACTTACTCCTAGATGGGTGCTACAATATTGGGGCACAGAAGTATGCCGCCGAGCATTCCATGATGATATCTGGATTGCTAGTCTAGAAAATAAACTACGCAATTCTAAAGATCATGTGGTAATTTCAGACTGCCGTTTTCCGAACGAAATCCAAAGCATCCGTAACGCCGGCGGAATTATTGTTTGGGTAAAACGAGGAGATCTTCCTGAATGGTATGACACTGCGGTTTTGGCAAACAAAGGCAGCAATGTTTCTATTAATGAATTAAAAATGAAAAAAATTCATGCTAGTGAAACTGCTTGGGTTGGCACAGACTTCGATGTTACTATTGATAACAACGGAACTATCAATGACTTGTATGTGCAGGCTAAAGAACTAGTAGTCAGCGATCAAATCGCCTTGGCGCCACATTATTCCGTCCTTGCTTAATATTTGAGCACAATTACAACATATAGTTTTTAAATTTGTAGGGCGGCAATTGTCTAAATTGCCGTCCATATGAAACACCCTAAATACTTCTCGGTGCGGTGACTTATAGCCGCACTTCTCACAGTAATTCTTAGGTTTATAACCGGCATGCTGCCACCTAGGAATGTGCGCCTTTGGTCCGTGTGACATACAAGCTTCACACAGCCTTCTATAATAAGGTTTTCCATTTTTATAATAATTTACAGCCTTGGGTCGCTGTAAACAGGCCTTGCAAAGTGGTCTCATACAAATATTTACACCTTTTTGTTCCCTTTTTCTTATGGTATAACTACCCATTTTCAGAACAACACGCTAAATATTATGAGCAACTATTACCAGGAGAATAGGGAATGGCACTACAATCACCCGGCGTAGAAGTTACAGTAATCGACGAGAGTTTTTATACACCAGCTGAGCCTGGAACTACACCTCTTATCGTAGTAGCGACAGCGCAAGACAAAACGAATTCAGCTGGCACCGGAACGGCCACTGCTACCACACAGGCGAATGCTGGTAAAGCATTTAAATTAACAAGCCAGAAAGATCTTTTAGATCTATTTGGTGTTCCATTTTTTGAAAAGACAGCTTCCGCAAGTCCAATACACGGCGGCGAGCGCAACGAATACGGTCTCTTAGCAGCTTACAGCTTGCTAGGAGTTTCAAACGCTGCTTTCTTAGTAAGAGCAAACGTTGATCTTGATCAACTAGAAGGTAACACAGATATCCCAGGTGCTAATCCAGATGATGGCACATGGTGGGTAGATACACAATCTACCGCATTTGGTATTCAAGAATGGAACGGTGCGGCAGTTAGCACCACAGGCGGACAAAAGTTTGCTTCTAAAACTCCAATCGTGTTGACAGATTCTGATTCAGCAAAATTATCAGGTGTAGGTGGTAGCCCACTAGCATCCGTTGGATCAATTGGCGACTATGCAGTAGTATTTGAAACTGTTGACGGTAGTGGTTCTTTTACCGCTGGCGCAGAAGCAGTAAGAGTATATTATAAGTCTGCAGGAAATACACAAGCTGGTGTAGCTGCTGGACAATGGGTATTAGTTGGTAGCCAAGATTGGTGTGCTAGCCATCCAACAGTGATGGGTTCTGCTGCTGCTGGTTCATTTACCGCAGGTAATTTCTATATCAACGGAACACTAGTAACAGTCACAGGCGGCAGCAATTTAACTGCACTAGTAAGTCACATTAACGGATTAGGAATTGCAGGAGTTACTGCTAGAGAAGCAACTGGTGGCAAATTATATCTATATGCAAACGGTGCAACTGAAAGCACAGGCGACTCAACATTAGCAAATGCTATCACAATCGGACCAGGCACAGCAACACTAAGTGAAATCGGTATTACTTCAAAAGTATATTACGGTCCAGCACTTCAAATGACTCCTCATACTTCTGTTCCAGAATGGAAGAGCACAGACACTGCTGCAAGACCAACTGGTTCTGTATGGATCAAGACCACTGAGCCAAACAACGGTTCACGTTACAGAGTTAAGAAGTGGAGTTCAGGAACATTAAGCTGGGTGTCTTATGAAGCACCTATATATGCAACTACAAACTCAGCTCTATATTACTTAGATCGTAGCGGTGGCGGTGCTAATCTTCCAGTAGACACATTGTTTGTTCAATCAAACAGCGATGAGCATTCTGGATACGATGCATCACCAGCAACTGCAACATTTAGAATGTGGCGTAGAGTTTCTACAGGAGCTACTACAATCACTTCAACAGCAGTTGGAACAGGAACAGTTCCTAATGGAGCACATTCATTTACAATTGCTGAATCATTAAAAGGTCAAATTGATCTAGATGCAGCAAAAACTATCAGCTTCTCATCAGCAGGCAATGCAGCAGATGCAAATTTAATTGCTGGTAGAATTAACGCAGCTGGATTTACAAACATTATTGCATCTGTTACAGACGCAAACGAAATTCAAATTTCTCACAGATTAGGCGGAGATTTTAGAATTATCAGCGTAACTGGAACAGCAGTAACATCCTTGTTTACAGCATACAATATTAATACAACTGTTGGAACAGCTAACTTCTACGAGTTACCAGCCACAACACCAAATGGTTACCTTGCATCGAACTTCCGTCCGTTTGCTACAGACGATTTCTTTGCCACAGGTGATGCTCCAACTAACGAACCAGTAGACGGTCAGTTATGGTATAACCCAGACTTCTCCGATGTAGATGTAATGATCCACAATGGTTCAACATGGGTTGGTTACAAAAACTTTAGCGCAGCTTACATAAACACAGATCCAAATGGTCCTCAAGTAGCTGCCAGTGCTCCAACACTACAAAGTGATGGCACAGCTCTAGTAGATGGCGATCTATGGATCAGCACAGCTGACATGGAAAACTATCCAACAATTTATCGTTGGAACGGAACATTGTTAGAATGGCTACAGTTAGACAAAACTGATCAAGTCACTGAAGAAGGTGTTTTATTTGCAGATGCTCGTTGGGGCAATGCAGGTTCAGTTAGACCTTCAACATTAACTAGCATCAAAGATTTGCTAACCAGCAACCACTTAGACCCAGATGCACCAGATCCAGCACTATATCCAAAAGGTATGTTGCTATGGAACTTGCGTAGAAGCGGTGGTAACGTTAAGCGTTATCGCAACAACTACATCGACACAGCAGGTGATAACCCAAGACTTGGCGATGTAAGCATGAGTTCATACGCAACTGATCGTTGGACAACAGCATCTGCTAACAACGAAGACGGTTCAGGAAGCTTTGGTCGCAAGGCACAACGTAAGGTTGTGGTTGCAGCAATGAAGAGCGTTGTTGATACAAGTTCAGAGATTCGCGACGAAGAGCGCAGAAACTTTAACTTAATTGCTTGCCCAGGATATCCTGAGCTAATGAGCAATCTAGTTAACTTGAACATTGACAGAGGCTTAACAGCATTTGTTATTGGCGACACACCGTTACGCTTACCAAGTGATGCAACATCATTGGTAACATACGGAACTAACGCTAACTTAGTAACAGACAACGGCGACGATGGAATTGTTACCTACGACGAATACATGGCAGTGTTTTATCCAAACGGATTTACCACAGACTTAGGCGGCACAAACGCAGTTGTTCCAGCATCACACATGATGTTGAAAACAATCGCTCTAAGTGACAACGTAAGTTATCCATGGTTTGCACCAGCAGGAACAAGACGTGGCGGTATCACTAACGCAACATCCGTTGGTTATATTGATTCATTAAGCGGAGAATTCCAGACTGTAGCATTAAACAATGGTCAACGTGATACATTGTATGATCTAAAGATTAACCCAATTACATTCTTTAATGGAATTGGTCACGTTAACTATGGTCAAAAAACTCGTGCAAGAAATGCTTCTGCACTAGACAGAATCAACGTAGCACGTTTGGTTGTATATCTACGCAGTCAGTTGAATAAACTTGCTCGTCCGTATGTGTTTGAACCAAACGACAAGATCACACGTGATGAAGTTAAACAGGCAGTTGAGAGCTTGTTGTTAGAATTAGTTGGTCTACGAGCACTATATGACTTTGCTGTAGTTTGTGATGAAACAAACAACACCGCAAGCAGAATTGATCGTAACGAACTATGGGTAGATATCGCAATTGAACCTGTGAAGGCAATTGAGTTCATTTACATTCCATTGCGTGTCAAGAACACAGGAGAGATTTAAAA
>JACCDW010509012.1_pt1 | contig 49454 bp, 61 predicted proteins | sample 7449781 | NCBI WGS metagenome assembly JACCDW01 (sample SAMN15323449, study PRJNA562643) | freshwater metagenome | isolation source: river surface water | place: USA:Blue River Watershed | collected 2017-08-18
CGAACTTCACGGATTGAACCAACAAAGAAACCGATCAAATTGCAATTGGCACGTTGTTTCAAAAGCTTCAACAATGCATTGGTCTGTTGAACCGAACCTGCACTATAACCATATACATTTTTTACCTCAGCAGTAGCCTTTGTCACAGGATCACGGAAAATGCTCCTACGTTTTGAGGAGGGCATTTCATCATGGTGAACGTGAATAGCCTTTGTTTTCGGATCAACCATAGAATATCTACCGTCAACTGTTTGGCTTTCACCATCGGTCAGGAACAATGCATTGACAATTTGAAGATTATTATTCTTCTTGAATTCGGGAATCAATGTGAATGCGGAAATGATTGCAGCATTCAACGGAGTGCCACCCAACCACAGATTGTCAGGAATAACAATGTTGTTTGAACGGCGCCCACCTGTAAACTGCATCTCATGGAGATACGAAGCCATCTTCATGTATTCCTGAGTGTTCATTTTGCTTGAAAGCAAATTCAGCAAGTGAAAATTATTTACAACAATATCACCAACTTGCGGAGTTTGCCTTGGGTTTTTACGATAGTGTGATTCATTCTCACACCATTGTGAGGTAAAAGCATAAACTTCAAAAGGAATGTTTACCTTCTTGCAAAACATGACAAGGTTCAACAATTGTTTGATTGTATCATGCATCATGTTTTGCATAGAGCCGGACCAATCAATGAACATAACAAGCCCATGAGATTTTCCGTTGGGAATATTTGTCATCCTACGGAAGATATCATCGGTCAGCTTGTATTCATAAATCTTGTTCATGTTCAATTCGCCGGTTTTGGACACCTTGGCGCGACTTTGTTTGTCGGCATTCTTACGAAGTTCAAACTCTTTGACAAGGTAAGAAACTACACGGCTTGAATCGTTCTTGAATTTAACAAAGTTTGCACGAATAGCTTCTGGATTCCATTTCCAACCATAACCGGCTTTTGCGCTGGCTTCACTAAATTCTTTGTTATCCTTTTCAATCGTTTGAATGATTGTAGAGAAAGGAACAATTGCTTTTTGATGTTCATATTCAGGAATATTAGAATAGATAACATCGGCCTTTTTGCTGGTGTCATACAAAGATTTTTCCTTTTCGCGGAAATTTTTATCCGTCAATGAGGAAATTTGTTCTTCAATAGATTTACCACCAGATGCGGAACCAGAACCAAGTTGGTCACCATCTTTATCAGTATTATCCTCATCAGATTCTGAACCATTTTGGTCGGCGACTGATTCTGATTCACCTTCACTCTTTGGTTCATCCATAGAAGATTTTTTGGCTTTACCTTCCTTGGCTTCTTGAAGTTCAACTTCAATCTCTACACCTTCAGGTACATCTTGAGTCTCGTCCTCATCACCTTCATCAACGGCGGCAACCTTAACTTTGATGCGAACAGGGTTTTTTTCATTTTCTTCCGCATTGCGTTTCATGAATTCCTGTATTTTACGGGCAACAGTAACAACTTCCTCAAAGGTTTCGGTGTTTTCAACTTCTTCAAGCAGCACCAGTTCTTCTTTTGAGAATTGGATGTTTTGGCTTGAACCACCTTTTGTGTGTAGATTGACACGGTCAATGAAATTCAATTCATTCAAGTCTAGGTCATTTACACCAAAGAAGTCCATTTCCATGAGTTCACGATAGCCACGGGAAAACGATGGCTTAAGCCCAGGGAAACGGCGTTTGATTTTCTTTTCGATACGTGCATCCTCACACACATTTAGAATGTCTTTGTTTACTTTGTGTTCAACAATAGAAGTGTGCCAGCCGTCCGCAGGTGTAGCAAGTGCATGACCGACTTCATGCCCAAGCAAAAGGTCATAAAGTTCGTTGGAAAGCTTTCCGTTGAGAATTGGAACAGTCAAAATTCGGCTGTGCGGGTCAAAATATGCTGTGGGAACATTGCGTTCCTCTACAATCAGATTTTCCGTAGCCATCAGGCGTGCAAGATTTGATTTGGCTTCAACTAGCATGTGATTTCCTAAGTGATTTTGTGTATGTATTGTATCAAAACCACTAAAATTGTCAAGTTTTTCAGATTTTTATGCCGAATCTGTAGTTTTTTTGCTTTTATTTTCTAAAATAAGAGAACCGTCTTCTGTCGGAGTCATTTTAATTGTGTCTCCTTCTTTCCAACCGGTTTCCTTAATGAATTCCGGAGGAAAAGTGAGAATTCCATCGCCGGATCCGTCTTCAGCATCTTCAATTGTTATTGTTCCGCAAGATTTTTTCTCAGGATTGACCCATTCATGCACTACTTTAGACAAATCTTCATGCCAGGGTGTTTTTTTGACAAGATTTTTGTCTAATTCAAAATAAACATCACTTGCAATTTCAGGATAATTCTTAACCAGATGATAAATCAAGTCTGGCATTTCACTGTCTGACAAAATACCGCACAGTTCATCATAGAGGCGCCAAAAAGTGTCGGAACGATTATCGTACATCAATGTGCCTCCATGGGAATTTCTTGTTTATTACGGTGTTTTGGCTGCCGAGTGTATTTAACACCAATCTTGTGCTTTTGTAAAGGCTTGATTGGTGTGCGGCAGTGTGGTTTTGGAACTTTTAGAGTGATTTTCATTTTATCGCCTCATCTTGGCCATGTCTTGGGCTTCTTCTTGAGAAAAAACAGGAACGGCATTTGATTTGTGCAGTGTACCGATACCGAGCATTTTATCGCCAGTGTACATCATCTTATCTTTAGCCAAAGCCGGGCAATTTCCGGTATTTACCGAGGGTAACACCTTTTCAGTCTGACGGCCGGCAGGAGCAGTCAATTTGTAAGACAATGGTTGAACAGCCGTTTTAGTCTTTTTGCCAACCTTGTGTTTCTCTAGCCAAGCCTGATATTCTTCACGTTCTTTTTTGGGGCGAAGCTTAGGCTTGGACTTCCTAATATTTCCGTAGATCATCATAAAATATCTCCAAACGAATAAGTGTATTATACTCGCTTTGAGAAAAAAATCAAGTGTTTTGTTGTGTATTTACAACTTATCGGTATCGCATAGGCTTTGATTGTTCTTCATAACCGAAACTTTCGCTTTCGTATTGGCGACCACGCATTTTACGCAATTCGGCATTTTGTTTTTTCTTCTTTTTATCATCTCTTTTCTGGTAAACAAATTCGTCATCAAAAGAATCACGATCTTGACGATATTTACTAAAAGTTTTGCCCACTTACAATCTCCGTTAAGTTAATTAAAAATACATCCTACTCAAGGTAGGACTCCTGGAATGTTGTCTCGGATAAATTTAACGTTTAAACCCTTGACACCTAAATCTTTTTTGAGTATACCGACAACAACATCGGCTTCCCTTGGTTCAAGAGATTCCAAAAGAATCAAAAGCAATTCTTCTCTTTTCTTTGGTGTTAATTTTTCGGCCGTAGGATTGCCCTCTTGAAACATATAAAGCCTGCGTAATTCGGAATTTAATGTGCTGAAAGAAACTCCCGGCAAAGTGTCGGGCTTTTTATATGCGGCCGGTCTTTCATTCACCTTCCATTTAACATTTGGATTATATGCAAGTTGCAATACAAGCTTAAGTGTTGGATTCCAGTTTGCGGCTAGAACATTTATTTTGTCCTGTTTTGTTCCAGCAGCATTGAATTCGTCAAATATTTCATATATGTTTTTTCTCATTAAAATTCCTCTATAACATCCATAAGATTTTTAAGTTTTTTCTCCATGAAGTAATTGATTAGTTTAGAACGCGGAGAAGGTTTAGTATTATTATATGTATCAATAATCAAATTTTTAATATCATCAGGAATTTGGCGCAAATCAATCAAAGTTTGGTTCCTTGAAAAACCAATGCGAGCATTCTCATCTTCCCAATCACCATATGCTTCATTTAGCATTTGTTGCATTTTGTTTTTTGTAATTGGCTTTTGACGCAAATCGCGGACAAAACAATCAGCCGCAGACAGAACATTTGGAATGCCGTCACCTTTATCACCTGAGATAATCTTTTCTTTTAGTTCCAAAAGAGGATTTTCCGACTTCACAAATTTCTTTTGTGTGGGATTATACTGTTTGACGTTTTTGTATTGTTGCAACTGAAGAAAATCGCCGTCACTGGAAAGGATGAGGACCTTTTCGTTGCTGGAATAAAGTGGTGTCAATGTGCCGATGATATCATCAGCCTCGGCACCCTCAACGTCAATAACTTTGTATGGAAAGTTTTCTTTGAGTTCTTTTTTCAGATTGCCCAGAATATCAAAAATCAGATGCCAATCTAGATCCGATTTTTCACGGGTTTTCTTCCGACCTGCTTTGTAGAATGGAAAAAATTCTTTACGCCAATACTTCTTATTATCACAACACAAAACAACTTCGCCGTACTCACTACGAAATTGTTTAACATGTGAACGCAGAATATTCAGCACCATATGGCGAATCAAGCTTTCTTCAAGCTTGATATTTTTTTGTCCAGCAATTTGTGCCATAAGACCCGACAACAAAACCTGGTTCAAATCAATGAGAATCATAACAACCTTTATTTAATAACCCTAACAAGTATTGTATCAGAGTTAATTCTGCCTGTCAATGATTGTTCAGTAGCATTGATGCCAGAAAGCAACTTTTTGAGTGCAACTTTACCGCATTTGATTACCTCGGGCAGAGTTATTTCAGGCTTCCTAAGGATTTTCTGCACTGAGGTATTTTCAACAAAATTTGTGATGGTTGTACCCTTTACATTTAGACCGTCAGAATCCGTGGAGTTGTATACTCCAAGCTTTCTGGTTTTGGTATTAAATACCCATAACTGAGAACAGCCCACAATGTCAGAAGGATTAATAGAAACAATCTTATACCCATTATCTTCTTTTTTGAATTGTAGTTTTGAAATTATTTTGTCAACGGGTTTAACCTTCTTTTTCCTAGGTGCTCGGCTAACTTTGGCATTGTGTGCCAACTTTTGAGCATCATCGATGATTTTATTTAGCAGTTTAGCATACTCTTTTAATTCCGATTTATTGAAATTGGAATAAAACTCATATACCTCTTTGTATTTAAGTGCCAAAGAGATTTCATCCAATCTTTTTTGAAAGAATTTTACCACCGCATTTGAATGTGCGCCTTTCATGCCAAGCGTTTGCATGAATTCATAAGGGCTGAATAGTTCGAAGTCTTTAACAAAAAGACAATCATCTATTGCGCCTTCTATTTCGCCGATAAAACTTTTACTCTTTTCGGCTACTCTTTCTTGAATCGAAATGGTATTCGTAGATACTGTTGGTTCGACAGTTTCTTTTTTCATTTTTAAATTGTGAATGAAAGACTTGATCCATTTTTCATTTTTTTCGGTGAGTGGTGCACCACGAAGTTTCATACGACAAACAAAGCCCAAATTTTGAAAATAATCATCGGAGACTTTTTCCAAAATTTCAATATCTTTTTTATTTGCTCCAGTCTCTTTCAAATAAGAGAGTGTAAACTTTTTACTTTCTTTAGTATCTGAATGATAGTTATACCAGTTCAATGCTCTGGTGATTGATGTTTCACCATTTTTCCACACGGGCTCACCACCTGAAAGTGATTTTTCATAATCTTTTAAAGATGTGTGTCTCATTTCTTTTGAGTAACAGATTTAATAGAATCAATACGGAAAGAACGCCAGCCGTTACTATCCAAGTCCCATACGGATAGTGTATTAGGATTTTCTGCTCTTGTCAAGCCTTCTGTCAACAATTGTTGTTTTTCTGTAACAGGTTGTTCTGGCAAATATTCTGCCAATAAAGTACAATTCATTTCTCTTTCAGTTCCATCTACTTTGGTAAAAACAACGGTAGAAACGGAATTTTGCAACAGTTCTTTTAATTCATATTTTTGAAACATCTTTTCACTCACTTTCATATTCTTTAATATATTCGGAAACCGATTCGTTCATTTCTTCAAAAATTTCTTCCATAAATTTTTCAGATGTGGTAGTAGCCAATGCAACTATTCCGAGAAATCCATCGTCCATCATTCTTGAAACATAATGTATAGGAGAAGTCAAAATTGCCTTGAATCTTTCCGGGGGTTTAGGTGGTTCAACAGAGAATATGATAATATCATACCAATCACCTATTTCAGATCCGGGAATTTTTTCTCCAAAATTTTTAAACTTGAAACCATCTATTGCTAGATCGCCCTTATCATTTCTGTAAAAATTTAAACCGTCAAAATTTTTATTAGTTAATTCCTGTAAGAATTCTTTCATTGAATGCCTTTATGTGTGTCTTTCTTACCCTCACCATGACCCATACATTGTAGTAATCGTTCGATTCTAAAACACGCCGGTCAAACTGTTCTTTGGCTTCAAGATATCCACACTCACCTTTACTTTTGCATAAGTGTATAATTTCCCTATCAAACAAAGACTCTGAAAGGAGTTTAACATCTTTTTGAAGCTCTGTGTTAGATCCGTAGTAAGTTTGCCAATCCGAGAATGTTTTATACCTTTTCTTTTTACCCTTTATCACTTTCGTTTTTGAGGAGTAAAAGAATTTTTTGCCGATATATTTTTTCCCAGTTTGTAAATTGGTAATTATGTACACAAAGCCATAATTATCACCAATATCATCTTCAGTGAAATCTTTATCTTTGTATTTCCATTTTTTTATTTCCATTCCTCATTCTCATCGTAGTCGTTATCATCTATATATTCTTCTACGATATCTTCAACCATTTCACCACAGAACGGGCAAAAAGAGGGTTTTTCTTCTGAAACTAATTCTTCTGAATATGCAACTTCAAAAGAAGATTCACAATTGTCACATTCTCCTGATATTACTTTATTTGTCATTTTTTCTCCTTATGCCCAAACTTCTTCCCAACTTCCTTTTGTTGCACCTTTTGCATAATCTGTTGCCCTATTTTCAAAGAAGTTTGTATGTGTTGGTGCGTTAATCATTTCTTCAACCCAAGGCAGTGGGTTTTTCTTGACTTTAAAAATACCTTTTAGACCCAAAGAGATAAGGCGACGATCAGCAATATAACGGATGTAATGTTTAACATCATCGCTACGCAAACCAACCATATCTCCCATGGAGAAAGCAAGGTCAATAAACTTGTCTTCAAGCTGAACCATTCTTTCAGCGATTGTATAAATTTTTCCTTTGAGTTCATCATTCCATATCTCTTTATTTTCTTCTATGTATGATCTGAATAATTTAATCATAGATTCGGCGTGCATTGTTTCATCTACGATAGACCAAGTAACAATTTGACCCATGCCCTTCATCTTACCGTGGCGGGGGAAGTTTAACAACATAATGAAAGAAGAAAACAACTGCATACCTTCAGTAAACGCAGAGAATACGGCAATGTGTGTAGCTGTTGATTGTATATCTCCATTTTTGCTTGAGATATCCAATACATAATCATGTTTGTCTTTCATTTCTTGATAATCAAGAAATTGATTGTATGTTGTTTCTGGTAGACCAAGAGTTTCAATCAAGTGGCTGTATGCCGCAACATGCAATGCTTCTCTTGCGGCGAAACCCAACAACATCATACGAACTTCAGGTTGTGGAAAATATGGGAGATAGTTTTTAACATAACCACCTGCAACATCAATGTCACCTTGCGTGAAGAAACGGAAGATGTGAGTTAAAAATTGTTTTTCTTCTTTTGTTAAATTCTTCTTCCAGTCTTTAACATCTTCAGACATTGGAACTTCTGTGTGAAGCCAATGGCTCTGTTCGTGTTTCAACCAAGAATCATATGCCCACGGATAATTGAAAGGCTTGAAACTGTTTCTTTCGTCGGTTAATTTGAATTGTGTTTTCTTAAGCATTCAGCCACTCCGTTAATTGTTCTTTTGTTTTAATGCCAGTAAGGCGTTTCATTTCGATCATTTCATCCATCATAACAAGCGTGGGTACTGAACGAATGCCGAAATCCATTGCAATGTCTGGACTAACATCAACATCAATAACTTCAAATGGCACTTTTAAATCAATTTCTTCCAACATATTTTTCATTGTTTTACATGGCTGGCACCATGCTGCGGTAAATCTTAAAACTTTTTTCATATTAGCACCATGAAGTTTTGGCTTCGCCGTAATATTCTCTGGCGAAGCCGTTTGTTATTAAAAGGGTTCTTAAACTTTTGCCGTCTAGTAATACATCTCCCAATACACGACCGCCGTACTTGTCCCAATCCATGAGAATAACTTGTCTCTTTTGGGATTTGTTAATCGTATCTTTAGTGAATGTAGTTGCTGCTTGTCCTCTCGCATCCTCTTGTGGGCATTTAGCTCTGTGTCCTTTTTCTGGAGTATCGACTCCAAAGACTCTGATTGACAACTCTTTCTTAAGAGGGTCTGGCAACCAATTAGCTTGAAATGCCACGGTGTCGCCATCGATGACTCTTGTTAGAAGCACATCATATGTGACACCGGCCTTTTCTTTTTGTGCAAATGCAATTAACGGAACAAATAATAACGTTAATAGTAATTTTTTCATTTTTGTGTTCTTTCGTACATAACGGTATCAGTATCACCTAAAGCCCATTTGGCTTCAGTTTCTACTGACCACCTTTTGGTTGATACTTTGAAATCTGGGTATTTTAATTCACGAGGATTACTTGATGGTTCAAATACAATCATTCTATTGTTTGGTTGACATGCAAATTGCCCATTATCGCATTTAATAAAATTATATGATTTGTGGTCCTCAATATCTTCAGAGAGACCAGTATCTATAACATTAAAATCAGGATGTGCAGAGTCTACCGTGAACAAGTATTCTCCGTACATCCAGCCACCATCTTTCAATTTGAATTTGCACTTCATTGATTGGAGTTGTGCCTTTTTCAAAACAGTGATATCATAACTTAAACAGTCCCACAATTGCAAGTAATCAAGTGGTAAAGGTTCACCCTGAATTGGTTTCCAACAATAAGCACTGATTGGTAACTTATCATACAATGCACCATACTGATTCAGATATGATTCAATACGAAATGCCTGACCTCTCAATGATTTGATACTGACCCACCAACAAGGTTCCAGTTCACCGAAACCTTTTTGAAAATCATACAGAAATTCTTTGCGAACAAAGCATTTCACTGTTGGTAGGTTTGCAATTATATGTGACATTTATCCCTCACAAGCAATGCAGTCATTACCTTGAGCAATTTGAGACATATCAATTTCTTCAATCACCTTACGTTCAATTTTCTTAGAAACTTTATCCGCTTTGGCTAGTTTTTCTGAACGGCAGTAGTACAATGTTTTCAAGCCTTTCTTCCATGCCATGAAGTGAATAGCATGTATATATTTGATGTGGGAATCTGGTCGGAAGAATACATTCAATGATTGTGCCTGGTCAATATATTGTTGACGATCAGCAGCATGTTCAATCACCCATCTTTGGTCAATTTCCATAGATGTTTTGAAAACCTCTTTGGTGTTTTCGTCCATCCAATCTAGGTGTTGTACAGAACCATCGTTTGCAATGATTGATGACCAAATATCTGCATATTTTCCGGAGTCCATTCCTTCTTGTAGTGACAGATATTCTCTGATTACTTTATCAAGCCAACGATTCTTATTTAAAAATGAGCCAGATAGAGTGTCCTGACGGTAAGCGTTAGCACGATAAGGCTCAATACTAGGGCTAGTATTTCCCATAATGATAGACGAAGAAGCATTTGGAGCAATAGCCATAAGATGACTGAAACGCTGACCACTACCCTTAGCATCGGGTGCTTCACCACGTTCCATACCGAGTTGAAGATTCGCTTCATCTAATTTACCTCTAATATGTTTGAAAATTTGATTGTTTAAAACTTTTGCCATTACTCCTTCAAATGCAACGCCTTTCTTTTGTAGTAGTGCATGAAAGCCGAGGGCACCAACACCGATAGAGCGTTCCATAGAAGCAGAATATCTTGCGCGTGATATGCTATCAGGAGCATTATCAATGAAATACTGTAAAACGTTATCAAGCATCTCCGCAACGTCCCGAAGAAAAAGTGGGTCATTTTTCCAATCATCATAATTCTCCAAATTTAAAGAAGATAAGCAACATACAGCAGTTCTTTGTTCATTCGTAGGAAGAATAATTTCGGAACAAAGATTTGATTGATGTACTTTCAATCCTTTGTCTTTTAAGAATTGTGGTAAGTGTTTATTGCTTGTATCGATAAAATGAATATATGGTTCACCCGTGTGCATACGTAATTCTAGAATTTGCTGCCACAAATGTTTAGCAGAAACTGTTTCACGAATTTCACCAGTGTGTGGATCTTTTAATTGCCAATCATCATTTGCTTCCGGATCAATCATACATTTTTCAATGATTTCCATGAAATCATCGGTGATGTTAATGCCATGATGTAGATTCAAACAACGAACATTTGGATCACCGGTCGGTTTACGCATTTCTAAGAATGCAATAACATCAGGATGACTAATATCAAGGTAAGCAGCATAACTTCCACGGCGAGTACGACCTTGACGATAAGCCAAAGATGAGGCATCGTATATTTTGAGATGTGGCATGACGCCAGTGCTTTTATCATCGGACGAACGTATACCAAAACCGATGCCAACGCCACCGCCAAGCATAGAAAGCCAATTAGTTTCAGAAAGATTATCAACTAGACCCTCCGCAGTATCTTCAATATAATTTAAAAAACATGATATGGGCATACCTTTCTTTGAACGACCAAAGGAAAGAATTGGCGTAGAATAAGACAGCCAATGCTTGGATGAATAATCATATAATCTTTGCGAGTGTTCTAGATTTGAACCGAATTTAGCTGAAACGAATGCAAATCTTTCTTGTGGAGAATTTTCTTCTTCACGCATATAAGACTCTTTCAATCGTTTGATGCCCAATTCATCAAACAGTTTGTCTCTTTCTAAATCTATCGTAATGCCCATGTATTCCATTTTAGTCCTTATTGTTTTTCTAGAATTTCTTTAATATTTGGTGGAGACCAACCTTCAGGTTTCAAAACTTTTCCATCTTCACGTTTGATTACTTTACCGCTGGGTGAGATTTTACTTAGGTTACTTCTAGCCACTTCATTCCAAATTTTTTGTTGAGGTAATTTAAGAGTGTGTTCAAGACCCTCAATAACCCATTTTAAATCGGCACATGCATCAGCAATTTCCACAATGTCCCTATCTTTATATGCATTCATTAATTCTTTGAATTCTTCAATAACTAAATCAACATATAATTCAGATTGTGAGCCAAAACCAGTTTCATTTTGGTCACAAGCTTTCATAAAAACTTTTACATCATTACGGCTGTTCATTCACAAACTCCTTAATCATTGGAAAAATTGGTTCAATCACATTTGCACATTCAATTGCAATTTCTTGGTGTTCTTTTTGTGTTCCATTTGCAGAGCGTAGCTGTATATAGTGTACCCATGAACGTAGAGTTCCGTTCATGTACATTCTAGATTTTGTAATACCCTCTGGTAATACGGCACGTGCTTGTTCTTTTGCAATACCTTTATCTAAGGCGAATTGATATGCAGCACCGCAAACCCGGATAACTTCATTTTGATAATTTTCCCACCAAGTTTGCAATGCCAGATTATCAGTTTCAATACTATTTTGTCTATTTTTTAAATCTTGCATTCTTGCTTCACGAACTTCAAAACCAAGTTGCGAGGCATCAGCATATCTCTGTGAAAACTCCTGAAAAGAAAATGAACGATGGCGAAGGATTTGCCTTGCAATATCCCGTGTAGTTTCAATTTCAAGACACACTGAAACCATTTCAAGTGGCGACCAGTGTTGGTGTTTAATCAAATAACGAACCAATTTTTCTGCTGTTGCAGAATTGTCTTGATTTGTTGGATTTGAAACACGTGCAGCGTATGCTACTTGTTCAAGTAAATTTTTACCATCAGGTGATTGTGAGTAGTTGACTAATTTTACATTCATACTTTTTTCCATCCTATAAATTCCATTTTTGCTCTTAGATTAACAAACGTATTTTTATCAATTATATCAGAAATTTCTTCAGAAGTAAAGCCTGACAAAATCATTTCGTTAACATCCTTTTCTTGAATCATTTCTGGCCAAATACAAATTTGAAAATGTTCCTCAATTGCTTTATCCATTATTTTACAGATATCTTTATTCCTTGGTTCATTGTCAAACACCAGTACAAGCTTATCTTTTGGTAAATAATTAACTGCATTCAAAAGATTTGCATCGGCTGTTGCAACGGCATTTTGTAAAAACAAGGAATCAATTGGACCTTCAGTAACATAAACTTTTTTTTCTTTATCAACTCTGTTGAGACCAAAAATTTTTATGCTTTCATCGGCCAATTTGATTGTTATGTAACGAATTTTTGAATCGCGTAAAGATCGCCCCTGGACGGCAAGTAAAGATCCATCCGCATCGTAAAAGGGAATAATTAATCTAGGATCATCTGATTTCAATTCTTTATTGTTGTCTGGTAAAATTTCATCAATAAAGCTTTTGAAATCTTCCGCATAGTATAAGTTATCATATGTATCCGATGGAATTTTTCGTCCTGTGCAATATTGTTTGGCATAGTGTTCGTTTTGCAATTCACTTATCTTTGGTAGATTTATTTGTGCTTTCTTTTTAAAAACAGGTTTTTCAAATTTTACTTCCTGAACTTTGGGTTTTGGATAATTTTGATTGCCGGTTTCACCGTTAGCATAGCGTTCCATAGCATATTCTTTAACCATGTTTTGGTCAAGTAAATTTATGAAATTATACATTGTGTGCCCAACACCGCAGTTTTGGCACTTATAGTAATAATCGTTTTTCTTTTTGTAGATGTAGCCCCGTGCTTTGAATAGATTCTTCTGCGAATCACCACAAAATGGGCATCGAAAATTGTACAGGTCTTCTTTCTTTTGGGTGAACCTGTTTAATTTTGGAGAAAGGAGTTTGAGGTACTTACGGTCAATAAAAATGGACATAACAAAAAAAGGAAACAAAGATTAGCCGAAAATTTTAGCTATCATATCAGAATTTATGTTAGAAAGCAACCAGACAAGAACTACTATACCACCTGCTGCCATCCATTTCCATTCTAGGATTTTTTTGATTTCCGAATCTTCTTTTTTGTTATGTTCGGTAATTTGATGGCGCAGACTTTTTATTTCATCCATAATTCTGCGTTCAGTCAATTCCAACTTATCGGATAAATTTCTATCAACAGTTGTAATCCTTGAATGCAATTCTTTAATATCGGAAACTGTATCGGTTTTTCTTTTTTCCATATCGTTGTAAATTTGGTTTACCATGCGGTCGTGGTTATCCGACAGTTTCTCAATGACTGCATCCATCTTATTACAAAGTTGGGTTATCATAGAAACCTGAGTTTTGAGTATACCTACATCAATTTTTAATTCGGTATACTCATCTTTATCATCACTCATTTTTTCTCAGGAACTTTTGTGCCTTCAAGTTTCTTATGTACTTTTACTTCTTTGCAATTCTGTTTCACTTTGCCGGTTTTTGCATCTTTAACGGGTTTACCGTCTTTGTCTTTTACATCAACACAAACTTTTTTCGTTTCACCTTCAGCAATTGCTGGAGCGGCGAATGCGATTGAAGAAATTGCAAGAATGATTGAAGCTATAAATTTCATAGTATCCCCTTAGTTTTAGTTTCTTTATTTATTGGTGCAAATTTTTCCGCCACTGTTACACCTAATCCCACCATTGCAAGGTATATCATGCTTTCAAACATAAATTGTTTAACTTCAAAACCCCAAAATAAATTTGCAATGAATGCGACACCACACAATATGAATGCAATAAAAGTAACTACTCTCCTACTGCTGAGTGTTCCATTGTGTGTGTCGTTTAATAAACCGTTCATCATAGCAGTGGCTGCGGTGCTTGTGCTGGTGCTGGCTTACCACCAAAACCTGTTACAACTTGTGGCGTAACTGTTTGTGTCGCATTTACAATACCTACACCCGCCGGCGCGCCGGGTAATGAAAAGTCGAAAGTTGGTTCTTTTTTAGGTGGTGCAGTCATTGCTTTCTTTGTTTCAGCAAAGTTCTCATTAGCATTTTTGTGAGCAGCAAGCATTGCTTCTTGATCTTCTTTCTTAGCACCAGAAAGCATAATACCCGATAAAGTACCTGTTAAGAATGTTGCAATGGGAACAATCAACTCAAAGAATTTTTGGTCAATCGGTGACATTGCATTTAACGGTTGTGTAACAAATATAATTGAGTATAGAACAACAAAAACAATTCCCGTTAGTGTAAGTGCAAGACAAACACCAATGAAAAATTTCAGTCGTGCCATCAACTGATCTTCGGTATAAATGAATGTATTATTTTCCACAGTTCGCTCCTTGTGCTGGCGTTGGGCATTGTGCTGGCGCTACACCTTGTATTGCTCCATCGGTTCTTGTTGGTGGTGGACCCAATCTTGGGTCACGCTGCCCCTTGAATATATGTTCTGGGCAAGTTCTCGTCACATCACATATCGGCATCTTACAAAAATCTTTTTCCCAATTTGCAGGGTCTTGGCAAGGATAGCGAAATCTATCACCACCAAAAAATGCAAGACCAATAGGTAGAATCAATAAAACTAATAATGATAAGAATAATTTTTTATCATTAAGCATATTAAACTCCTAGAACATGTAGTGCGTGTTCATAATGTTTAATACGATCTTCAAGCCCAATGGTTCCACCATTGATACGTTTTGTTAGTGTTACAATATCACCAGCATCAGCCCATTGATTTAATTTGTTTTGTTCCCAGAAGAAACATGCACTCTGACATGCGCCTTCAAAAGTGCCCATATATTCAGCAGCTTCTTCAACTGTGATACCCAATGAGCCGGCGAAGAAAGTGTAATTGTCTTTACCCGTCAATTGAATAAGTCCACGACCACGATAACGATAGCCATCACCAGAAGCTTCATCACCATTGCCCATACGATTTGCATAGACCTTATTTGCGATTGCCTCTTGTTTGTTTGGTCTTGAGCAATAATCGTTGGCCATTTCATCAGTTGGAAAATACTTTGGAAATATTTTTCTAAGTGTGGCTGGTCTATAGTTTAAATTTTCCTGTAAAACCATGAAATTACCAGATTCGTGGCCACATTGAGCAATAAATGCAGCAATGCGTTTAGGTGTATTGATTTCGTAATCAGGTAACAATTGTGACAACGCATTGTACCAATAATCAAGATATGGATTTTTTGGTAAAAGTTTCTTAAGCTGATCTTTTGTTAGTTCCATTATTTTACGCTTTCATAGATTGTTTTTTGTATATTGTACCATTCAATAATAGCTTCGTGCTTGACAGCACACTCATAATATGTTGTGTAATTTTTTGCGACCGCTTTACTTATATCACTTAATTTTGCATCTTCTTTTGTTTGTTCTAAATGTGGGCATTTGACTAATAAAGTTTCTGGCATTATTGGAAATTTTGCTTTAACTGGAACTGTAACGGATGCACAACCGGTTAATAAAAAAGCCATTAAAAAAATAAAATATTTCATTTTTTCTTCTCCAATCCCCACACACCACCTTCTGGTGGTTTTGCGGCGTCATTAAGAGACTTCACAAATTCTTTAGGTATTTCGCATTCACCACCAGGTAAAAATTTTGTATCGTATTTGACAACTTCTCTATCAATATATTTTACAACCTCATCACCTTTCTCTTTTATAACTTTCTGTTGAGTTACTACCTTCTCAACTATCTTTACTGTTTCTTTTGCACCTTCTTCGGCTGCGGCCGCAAGTTTGGCTTCCATTTCTTTGACTCTTGATTCCCAAGCTTCTTTTTCACTTATTGCGCCAGACATGTATGTTCCGACAACAATCAGTAACACGGAAATTGCTTGAATCGGTGTACGATACATGTACACAAAGGGAATGAACTTCATTACGAAACTGGCAACGACACCAATTATACCAACAAAAAATAATGCGTAAAAAAACCAGTTAGGGAGCCATTGAAGTATCCACATTTTACATCTTTGGAGATTTACGTTTTTGCATTGGTTGTACAATCACGGCACGTTTGCGTTTCAAATAAACGCCAGGTTCTCCACCCTTTTCTCCTGTACCAGCAATTGCTCCGCCACTCACAACGTTTGTTGGTCCTGGTGATGCTACAACACCGTCTTCGGAAATAAACTGTTTAAATGACTTCATATTTTTCTAAGTATTTCTGCAACATTCATATCCAACAATATGTCGGAAGAAATTATGTCTTTACCGTTTATACCTTTTATTTTATCTGGCATGTAGTTCAGATAAATTAAAAACGTCTTTAATACATCATAATCATTTTCATCAATTCTAAAGAATAAAATTCTTGTAGCCGCATCGGCACCAAAAACATTATAAAGTAAAATTATATGATTTAAAATTAATCTCTCTTTCAATAATTTTGTGATTTTGTAACGCCTAAAAAGGCGCTTCAAATATTTTGTCCTTTTTAGATCGCTTTCAAATTCACTCATGATACAATGAGGCGAATTATACGCCTTCATAGCATACATGATAAAATTATCTTCAGTCAAATCATCAAACATAGTTAAAGGGCGGAAAAACCGCCCATTAATTAAATAATGACCGCGCCGTTACCGGTAATAGTTCCAGTAGCAACCAATGTTTCATATTGTGTACGATTTGCACGGCCACCCATTGTCATTGTAAATACTGCATTGCTATTTACTGCCGTTGCTGTAGGTGTTGTCAAGTATAGTCCACCACTGTTTAGAGTCACTGATGTGATTAATTTTGCACCATTTGTAACTATGGAAGCATTTGCAACTGTACTTCCTGTTCCACCATTTGTAAATGTCACAAAAATATTGCCATCTGGGCTGTAAGAACCGGTGTTTGCAGTAATTGTTAAGACTGCGCCCATACCAGCAGTTCTTTGAACCCAACCAGCATGTGCCATTTTTGTTGCGGCTGGTGTTACTTGTGTGTTTGTTGCTTCTTGGGTATCGACACCGTAAACACCAACGGCTTCAGAAAATGCTTGTGCAACGTTAGCGTTAGCGAAAATTACATTAGCATTGGCACGTGTTGGTGCTAAGTTTAAAGCAGTGCCTGCATAAATTGGCACTCCAGTGTTTGCGTCGGTCATTGTCCAGAAAGATGTTGACATTTTAATTTCTCCTTGAAAGATTCTTTTCTTATTTATTATACGCTAGGTTTGTTACCTGCCGGGCTATTAAGTTTGGTTCTCAATACAGGTCCAATCTCTATGGTGTCTCTTGGTTTTCCTGTCATTGTTGTACCACCTTTCATGATAACTTTTGCTGTTGGTTCATCAGTGGGTTTTGCACCCTTTTCTGACTTTTCCCAATCATACATTGTCTCTTTGACATTTTTTTTCTTGTAGATTGCTTTAATCATTCTAGCCGATTTAGACATTTCTTTTTTTCTACGGCCGGCAGATTCCATAGCTTTGACTGAATTGGTTGCAGAAAGAGGAGAGTCTTCAATTCCGTAAATGCCCTCTTGCAATTCAACTTCTTCTTTTGTGGCTCTCCAACCACCACCCTTTGACTTGTACCACTTAGATGCCCAGCCATTTGCATATGCCGATGGATAAACATCAAACTTGGAGCGAGCCATAGATTTCGCTTTAGCCCAAAGTTTTGGATTTGTTGGGCTATTTTTTTCATTTACCGGTTCAACTTCTTCATTTTTTGGTACGCAATTTGGAACCATTCGGTTACCCTTCTTTTTCATACCTTCTTGCTTGTGAGTGTCCCAACATGCCTCATCTACCACATCTTCTCCCAATTTACCTTTTCCAAAATTGGAGACATTGACTGGTTTACCACCTTTGCCCGATCTATCCGCTACAGGATCGTGTTTGCGTTTTGCTGCAACGGCGGCCGCTCTTTCTTTCTTGCTTAACTTAGCACGTTTTTCATTCGACATGCATTTAGGTTTTGGTTCACCAGGTTCTCTTGCACAAGGACCGATGGCTTCACCTTTGCTGTTGATTCTTTTCCAACCACCCTCTGGATCAGTTTTGCTGAACCATTTACGCAAATCTTCCCGTGCTATGACAGAATCCAACTCTTGCGTATCTGATTGTTTTTTCAGTTCATCAATTTGCTCAACTTCTTCTTTAACTCTTGCTTTTGATTCCGCACTGGCTGCACCCATGTGTCTTTTTGTTGCTTTTCTAAACTTCTCTAATGCTGTTCCCATTGATTTTGCTGAAGTTCTTTTTGATGCTGCATCACCTTGCTTCGATAAATTTGAGGCATCGGCTCTTGCTTTTGTTGCGTAGCTTGTTAATGTGCCTTTTGACAACTCATCCAGTTTTTCAATTTCTTCTTTGATTGCAACAATCTTATTGTACATGTCCATAGACAATGCGCCTTGCCCTCTCATGTTGATTAAGTTCTCAACAACTTTATGCAAGTCCATATCTGTTTTAGCATCCTCACGCGCATACTCCAAAACACGAATGAGTAATGGAATATCCATAGTCACTGTATCTTTTTCATCAACAGCTTCTTGTACCTTTTTGGCTTTTGGTTTCTTTTCTTCATTCCAATCATCACCACGTTCACCCATGCCAGAAACTTCTTTTACATGACGGCTTTTAAATTTTTGAAATTCGCTGGATCTAGAATAAGATGCTTTTTGATTGCCATCCATCAACCTTGGATCTAATCCTTTAGCCTTGATGTAAGACATTAGAAGCCCGGTACCAGCCTCATCAAGATTTTCGGATTCATCCATTTTATCTTTTGGATCTGATGAGTGTCCAACTTTAAAATTCTTGAAAGCATTTGAACGTGCATACTTTGAGCGTGTTGCGAAATCCATATGTTTTGGTTCCCAGCCCAAAGAACGAATGTATTTGAACAATAGTGGATCGGATTCGTCTAATTGTTCATCTTCTTTGATTGGTGCATCAAAACGCTTAGACCATGGCTCCATAGGATCATCACCGTTGGCCAATTTACCCATTACGGATTCTTTCTTGGCCTTCAGCATACCCTTAATCATTTTACCAGCTTTGCTCATTGCTTAGTCCTTTTTAGCTGCCTTTGTAGCTGTTGCATACATCACTGATTTTGCTTTGTCTCCGTAACGTGCTTTGAAACCCGCAAGGCTCTTTTTCATACCTTTGACGATACGTTCTTTTTCAGCAGTCTCGCCTTTAGTTAAAGTTCGTTCGTCCATTTGCTCAACATCTTCTTTGATTTTGCTGTCAGCCTTGGCAGCACCTGCTGCGCGGCTTGCAGCTTTCTTAAATGCCTTAGGTGCAAAAGCTCTTTCATCTGGGTCACTATCATAAGCATATCCAGCTTTTTTATATTCTTCTGAATCTTTCTTTGCTTTGGTAGAATACGATTTCAATGTATCTTTGCTCAACTCATCAATCTGTTCAACTTCTTCCGATGTTGGTTTAACACCAGATAGTCTTGCATGACCTCTCATTAAATCTTTAGTATTTTTTTCAACTTCTTTTTTAGTGATTGGTTTTGGCTTGAAAGGATATTGAAGATCCGAATCTTTGTGAATACGATCAACTTTTTTATTCATATATGACTTGACAGTTGACTTCTTTAATTCATCAATCTGTTCAACATCTTCCTTAACATTGTCTGGAACATCCATTTTTACTTTTTTGGAAAGAAAAGGATTCGCAGAAGTTTTTTCACGACCTTTCAGTGTATCTGTCGTAGTATCATTAGGATCAATTTCTTCTTTCTTCATTGGCTCATCTTTAACAGGTTTTCTGGAATAAAAAGTTCCTGTTGAAATTTTCTTGGAGTCAAATCCAGCTTTTTCACCTGGTTTAGTAGGCAATTGGCTCTTATAATTTTTCCAGTCAAAAGGATTGTTTGCTTCTTCAACTTCTTCTTCCTCTTTCATAGCTTTCTTTTCACCACGAAGAATTTTAAAGTCATCAGCATCGACCTTGTTATTTTTATTTTTATCAATCTTGTGCTGGTTACCCTTTAGTTCTTCCATTTTTGCTTTGTAGTCGGCTTCGTTGATACCTTTGATGATATCAGCGATAGGATCTTTTTGGGTGAATACATTTTTATTGAACATTTTTTTCTCCGTTTATTAGCAGTTCCATTTGCGTAAAGATAAAGCTTTTCTGGTTGGGCGCCCTTTTTCATCTTTCATAGGACCAGGCATTCCACCCATTCTAGCACAGAATGATTTTCTTCTTTTTGCTGCTTTACTACCAGGTTTCAATTTAGATGGTGGTGTAGTAACAGCCATTGATAATTTAGAACCAGGATTTTCACGGCGATAAGAAGCAATACCTTTACGGTTCAATCCGCCTTCTGGATTTTTACCTGCTTTTCTTTGCCATGCTGGCGATTTTTCTTCATTAATATGATTTTTTAAATATTCACCCTGAACAGTAAAATGATGATGTTTAGCCATAAAAGTATTGAAGCCGTCTTGGTCACCAATACTTTGCAGTTCGTGCGCTTTCTCCAGACTCTGTTTTGCCATATCAAAATGACGATTCATCTGTCTTTCCAACTCACTACGTTCTTGTTCTTTAGAAAATTGTAAAAATGTTTTCATTTCTTTTTCTTTTTTATGTTGGAATTTTGATTTACCGTTTTATCTAACATAGATTCAATTGGCTCTTTGTTTGATGGTCCATGATAACCACCCGTAACACCCATTTCTGTACTTGGTGAATCAATAGATTCTTTTCTAAATTTCATAAAAGATTTGTGCTTTACCTCTGCGGTACTGGTGTATTTATTCTCTTTCTGTTCTCTATATGTAACTGTAGAAAGACCAGACATAGGATAGACAGTACCTTGGCCACGTGTATCATATTCTGGGCTTACACCAGCAGTATTTGTTACTTTACCGCTTTGGGCTGGCGCTGCTTTTTGCTTCCTGACTTTTTGCTTGTCGTTGTCTTGCTGGAAGCGGGTTTCTTTTGGTTCCGGGGTTTTGGTGATTGTTGGGTCTCCGGCTTCGTGATAGGTTCTGAAGGTGTAGTCGATGTTGGACTTTGTGTCTCCGTCACGGACATCATCGGGTCTGCCGGCTTTTCTAGTAAGCTGGCAACTTGGACAGATGTTGTCGTTGAGCTTGTATCGCTTGTACCCTGATATTTTTGAATATCTAGAGGGTGGTGAGCAGGAACATGTTCCTTCGGTAAAAATAGTTTTGCGATTTGTTGTTTTATTTTCTGAAACATACTTTCTCTCCTTCAACGGATTTGTAATAAAAGATTCAAACACTTTGTTAATGTCATTTTTCTTGTGTTTTTCCAACCAAGATTCTGCAATTTCGTTATCAACCGTTGTGTCAAAAAACCATTTTGACATTTCATAGATGATAGAAATATCTTCTTCCTTTTCAGACATTTCAAACATTGTTGCTTCTGTCAAATCAAGAGAATTGTCAAACTCAAGATACTTAGAAAAAGACTGATTAAATTTTTCTGCTACAAGTTGGGTTTTATCCCATCTTTCTTGTCGTACAGATTCAGACAATACTCTTTCATGCCCCTCGTTTCTTTTCTTGGAAGCCTCATTTGTGGTATTCACAAATATCATCATCGTTTCGTAACCTAGTTCTTCCAATTCTTCTTTGATAGCAAAGATATTATATTCTTCATTAGAAGTTCCATTTATAATCAATGGTAACCTATTACGAATTGCTTCTTTTCTGAAATCTTTACTTTGTTCAGATAACTTATGCTTGTCGTTCAATATTGAAATAGCCAAGTTTGAATTAATTTCAACTGCATTGCTTTGCGATATTGCTTCACGTATGACAATATCTTTTCCAGAACCGGGACCACCAGAAACGAAAATTGCTTTGAAAAGCCCATGGTTTACACTTTCATGTATACCCATTCCATTTCGTACATCCTTAAACAATTCACGTGCATGTTTTTCCGGTACATGTTCTGGAATTCCCATTCTGAATTTGTGAAATTCATTTTTATTTGCATGTTCACGCATTTTTGATGCTGACATACCCTCAACACCTTCAGAATCTGGATCACGTTGGCCAGCAGACTTCAATTCTATCTTTTTGAAATTAAATAGTTTTCCTGGACCTTCTCCGTTATACTGATTCAATTTCTTTTCATATTCTGGTATTCTATCTGAACCTGCCACCATAACAAGGTGGTCGTGACCGGCAGCATGTAATTTAGCCGCATAGTTTAAGAAAGTTGGGCTTTCTTTGCTTGAAGTTTGAATGTTTGTGTTTGGAAAAAATCTCTTTGCATGTTTCAGTTTTGTTTTCGAATCAAGCGGATTTTTCTTAGCATCAACAGAATGTGATATTACAACATGGTGTGCAGCACCATAATCGTTAGCTATTTCTTTTACACGATTCACAAGCTTCTCATGCCCAACCGTAGGTGGATTCATTCTACCAAAAGCCATAACTACCGGGCTTTTAGTTTGCATGTCTTCCTCTATTTTTTCTAGAAATTTTTTCATATGTTTCTTATTCCAGCAAAATTTCTCTTGGAGAATTCAGCCCTATTTACAAATTTATCAGATTCTTTTCCGTGATGGAAAACATATCCTTCCGGATTTGCTGGTTCTCCCCCATGCTGGTGCTGAAATTCTTGGTGTTGATTCATTACATTGATAAGCACATTCTTTGCTTTTTGCAAATGATTGTGTAATTTAAACAAATTGTTGTAATGTTTTTTGTTTCTTTCTATCTTATCTAGTTCACCAGAAAGTTCATCTTGTTTTGCTTTTTTGTTTTTTTCAACTTTCAGCTTATCTATTTCTTTGTTCTTCTTTGTTTCTAACCAAGTTTTAAAATTATTGTGATTTGGTTGTTCATCACTTCTGACTGTATGATTTATATATGATTCTAAATGACCACCGGCACCATGATGCATCTTTGTGCCAGCATACATGTCATCACCATGCGTATCATGCACAGCTTGAGCGGCCGCCATGTGTTTGTTGAAATCTGCTCTATCTTTTGGTCCAAAATGTACTTTGGAGGTGTCCATTCTTGGATCAACTGAGAAAACATCAGAATGCGGTTTGAAGTTCTCATGATCCACTTCATGGGATGCATTTAAACTAGCTGCATTTTTACCAGAATAAGATAGATGTGTAACGACACCAATTCTTGCTTTTTTGGCACGGCCGCCGTTTGATCCTGTTGCGGTGTATGTTATACCGGATGGGTTTGGTCTGAATGAAACCCCGTCTTTTGAAGACTTCTTATCGTCATCGGTAAACATCATGTCACCCTGATACACACCTTTTTCTGGTGAAACTTTAGGTAAATGTGTCAAAGCAGATTTAAGTTTTTCAACCAAGCCTGGAGCGTGCCCGTGGTTCTTTTCAATATCTGCTGGTGTGTAGTTTATTTTTGGAGTTTTGTTGAAAGCTGATTTGGAAGCAACAAAAAACTTACCATTTTCTGGGTGGTGCCCATAAACTATTGCTGGAGAACCATCATATTTTGTTGTCAATTCTGAGCTTTTTTTACCCTGGCGAATGTGTTCGGCGGCCGCTTGAAGTGATTTAAAAGCATGGGATGCACCCTTTTCGCCGGTCTGCAATGGACGATCTTCTATGTGCGTCAAATGCTTTATCTGCCTGCTGGCACCTTCTTCCGGGTCTATTTGCTCATGCAAATACTGCAAAAATTGTTTCATTAAATCCCTCTGCAATAGTACACTGTGACTATGATGGATTATTTAGTAGCCCCAGATTTTAACATCTATCCACTCCGACATATCATTTCTTATGAGAGAGTGTCTTCCTCGATTGAAGTTTCCATCAACAAAAGGATGATTCAGATCCAACTTTTCTACTGGAATTGAAAATTTGTTCAGTTGTTGCTGCAACATTTCGTGCCCACACAAAACGACACCATTTTTATGATGATAATTCAAAAAATGAAAGGTTGAAGCATAGCAGTTCATCGTGTCAGAATCTGCTATTGCAAACTGGTCATTTAAAAGCGAAGGACCTTCAACATCTTTTGAAACATAGACTTTATCTTTTTTCAAAGAATGAAAATCGATAACTTTGTTTAGAGCAAAATCAAATCTACTTCTAATTACATAGTCATAACGAAATGCACCGAACGTTTCGTGTTTCATACGATACTCATTAGCCAAATTAATTGAATAAAACATAGAGGTGCAAAAGTTTGCAGGATGTGAACCGTTTGCAACACTCATGTGAGAATTTACATTTGAAGGTAGAGAGTAATCGTAAGACGCTATTATAGGTTTATATAATTGACGCAAATCGTCATAGATGTATGACTTTGTGGGTTCGTTTACCCAAGTGTGGAAAAACACATCAACATCAAAATGTTGAAGTAAATTTTTATTGATATATTCAAATGCTTGTTTATAGCTTCTGGGTTGTCCCGACAGACATAGTGCTAATTTCATTTGAGAACTTTTCCACAAATTTTGTACATACACCGGCAATGCTCCCCGAACAACTCTTTGCCCACGCCCACCACTCGGGTGTTCTTTCTGGTTGTACGCATATTGAATTTCTGGTTAATGGTTTTCCAGGATAAGTCCATATGTGTTGTGTAGAAGTCAAAGTGAAATCATCTTCTTGGTGCCAAAAGTATTGAAATTTTATTGGTGTATACGACAATTCATATAGTGCATCCAAATTTTTACAGTGCAACCAAAGACCCTGTTTGCCTATGAAATCCGAATCAACTTTATATTGTGGTTTGTCGTGGCCAAGCCACCACTCATTTTTTTGATACCAAACATCTATCTCACAATCATATCCTTTAGATAGTGCCAGTTCAATCTGTTCAGGTGAATTTTCATTTTCATTGGGTCCCCTGAATAACCCTCGGTGTGCAATTAATATCATTGGTATAAACTCTTATGTTTGTATTCACCCAAAGGTGTGTGCATGATAGTTTTGTTAATCATAAACTCTTGCCAAGGTAAACCAAGGCGTTTAATAAAATGTTCTGAAATAACATGTGGGCACAGAAGACCAGTTTCTTTATAGAGAAAAGGTAGATGATACAATACTTTACAAAATAAACTCATCGTAAAAAAGTTTCCGACCTGTATCATATCAGATGTGCCTTGCCCCATATGATTTTTATAACCAAGTGTGTAGAATTTATTTGGATCAAAATCTGGTAACGGTTCATTCAAATACAAATCTGGGCGCATACGAATTATAACATCATATGTTGTTCCTGTCAACATCATATGATCTTCCACCATTGTCATGCCACGACCAACTTTGAACCACATGGATACTTGGTTTTTTGGAACGTGATAAAAATTAGTAAACTGCTCTGCCCTTTTGGTGAAATTCTGTTCAAAATTCTCATACGTATCTGATCGCATCTGCCTCAGGTTCTTATATGCTTCGGCAACTTTACCAAAATCAATCTTCGGACCACCCTCAGTTATGCCTTTTTGTGAGTGTGGATCCCAATATGCTTCTTGGTCCCAGGTTTCAATAAACACATCTGCATCATATTTGTCAATGATATGTTGGCGAGTGTTAGGTGCCACTTGTTCCCAACAACGCAGGTGACCAGTCAATAACAAAGCTACTTTCATTTCTTTCTTTCAAAGAAAATATTGTCTTCATTAACTTGTGATGTTATGTTTACAATTTCAAATCCATTTTTTTCCAAAAATTCAAAAGCTTCTTCTTTTGTGTGTTGACCTTTATACAACCTCAATGCGGCTGCTTGTGGCACTTCAACCACACCCGAACGCACCATTGAAATTTTAGAACCAAGACCTCTCAATACAGCCAAATCTGAGCCTTGAGCGTCAATGTGTAGATGATCTATTTCCGTGACTTCAGATGCAAATATTGGTAGCCATGTCTCCAGCCTATAAACATTGACCTTGATTGTTTTCCTGACAACAAAATCTTTTCTACCTGGCCATGTTTGGTTTAGATTATCGTTAAATTGATTCAATGATGCCGAACCTGTATCGCCTTCAACAAGATGAAATTCAGATTCTCCATCATAATCAGAAATCGCATGTTCGTAAACTTTGTATCTACTTTCGAAATTTCCTTCTTTTGCGATCCACCTCAACCTTGCAGCAAGTTCTGGTGTAGGCTCAAATGCAATTACTGTGGTGTTCAGATCATTTTTCGCAATATCTAAAGAATCTTGCCCCCAGTGAGCACCAACATCAAATAAGTATTTCATTTTTTTATTCCTTATGATTGTCTAAAAAGTAATTTAAATCTTCGGGAGTTCCAATACCCCACATCTTTTCAATATTTTTTACGCGAATCTTTTTACCATCACCAACAGCTTCGTTGAATACTGGGCAAACATAAAATTCATTATTTGTACGAATATTTTTAGCAATCATTTGTTCTGCATACTTAACGTAATCTGAACCGTGACGCCAGTAGTAAATACCAACAGTGGCTTCATCTGATATTACTTTCTTTTCAGCCACTTCAGAAACAAATCCATCATCATCAAGTTTGGCATATGACCATTTTGGATGTGTTGCTTTGAACGTAAGAATGCCACCATCAATAGAATCGGCAGAGAATGCATACATGCATTCGTTTGAATTCCATTCAACAAACTGGTCTGAGTTAGCCATAACCAATGGCGCATCATTGTCGATATGTTCTTTAGCTAGTAAAGTGGTGCAAGCCGCGCCTTCCGTCAAACCATCAACCTGTACAATTTTACATCCAGGAGCAATTAGATTCAAAAGGTACTTTAGATTATATGTTTCATAATGATCTTTTTGAACTAGGAAAATATAGTTGGCTTCGATGTTCAGATTTTCGACGACAACCTGAATCATTGGTTTGCCTCGGACTTCAATTAAAGGCTTTGGAAAAGTATATCCAGCAGCAGAAAAACGCGAACCCGCTCCAGCCATAGGGATCAAAACATTCAATTTTTTATCTCTCCATGGTAGAGATTTTTTGCTTGTGCCTTCAATAGTATTCATAAGATCATAAATCCTTTGCATCATATACTCAGAGTTAACTTCTTTTGCATTTTCAACTGCAAGCAAATGTGCTCCAGAATCTAATGCGCCCTGTCTTCCTATGTGACTATCTTCAACAATAATTGTATTTTTGGGTAATGCATTCAATGCTGTCATGCATTTCCAATACATTTCTGGATATGGCTTTGTGCGCGACACATCCTCATTACTGACAAAATAATCAACTTCATCCATCACACCAATACTTAGCAGAGATAATTTTACAGTCTCTCTAATGGAGTTTGATGCGACAGCAATCTTATATCCACGGGCTTTAATTTGACGAAAGATAGTTTGCAACAAATATTCTTTACAAAATCCACGAACAAGATTAAATGTTGCTTCTTGTTTGTCACTCCACACTTTATCATAGGATGAAACGGGCAAACCTTTTTGTTCGGTCAACATCTTGAGCTTTTTGGTTGTATTCAATCCATCATATTTACTCAGATGTTCTTCCCGTGTAATTACATATTGTTCACCCACTTTACGCAAAGCATCATTCAATGCGTCATAATGTAATTCTCGTGAATCAATTAATACACCATCAAGATCAAAAATAACCAATTTATTCATGTTTGTTAAACCTTCTCAAAATAGAACGAACATCTTCAATCGGTGCATCTAATGGCATTTTATGCAGTTCGTATTTGTCTTGATTCATAAAATATGAATACAACAATAGCCCTTGGTCATCATCAACAAGTTTATTATCCATCAGTAGCTGAAGTGTGCTTTTCATTCCTTCTTCAAGCATTTTCCATTGTTCTTTTTCACCAACGAAAACACCACCAATAATATAAACAATGTTATTCAATACGGCCAGTTGCAGTTGTTCCATTCTTCTGTGAATATCTGGATCACGGTAATTAAAGAAATGCATTTTACCTGGAGTAAAATCATATTCCCACTTCTTTGATTGTGGAACATGTTCATCGTCACGGCAATAACCAAAATCCACCCATGCGGCCCATTCGTTTGTGATTAATCCCCGTTCAAAGGCATCAGAAACATAGAATGCTTTGAGTGAGGTTACACCAACATAATCTTTGGACCAATACTCTGGATTTCTTACTTGATAAGGATTGATTCTTTTCGTAAACTCAGGTGTTGTTTGAATTTCTTCAATCTTATCACGGAGTTCTTTGTGTATGTTAAAGTAATCATATTCAACAACTTTAACATTTGGTGAAATTGCAGCCAAACGAGGTGCAAGGTCTGATGAGGTATAAACAATAATTTCTGTGTCAATCTCACACATGCGAGTGAAGTGGTCAATATATTTGTCTACAGACCTTTGAAGATAATGTGGAAGTGGTCCGCCATTTTTTTCAACTTGTGTCGACCAATCACCTCGACCAATATCATAGAATGCGGTAACAATGCTAATTTTACTCATATCAAAAATCCCATATTTATTAAATTATGTTTTATACGTGAAGTATTTAGGCGCAGTGCCAAAATTGGTGTTCTTAGTGAAAGAAAGTTGGTATTTGTTCATGAAAAATTCCATCCATTCAGGCACTCTATCATACTGATGTACGATTGTAAAAGTTTTACCTTCTGATGTTTTCACTAAGCCATCTTCCATGTAAGGTCTCTTTTCCAATAAATATGGACCGAATTCATTCATTTGATCTGGCTTATTAGTCACGTGAGCATTTATTGCCCATGCATCCTGTATTGGCAGTTTTAGTACGACCTCACTCCAAGGTTTGTAATTTAAAATTATATTATATGCAGCTTGATCGGCAACCCAATCTGGACGATTTTGTGACATTTGAAATAATGTAAAGCACAAATCTTTGATGTAGTCTGCTGTGCCTGCTAAAATTCCAACATTGTAAACTTCCGAATCTTTCACATCATCATAGAAATATTCACCAAAATTTTTGATGATATTTTCACGATTCCATTTTTCATCTTTGATTTTAATGGCTTCTGATTGAGCAACTATTGCTTTACTTCTGCTACCTAAAATTGTTTGCAGTTCATCGATGGGATTTTTTTGAAAGATTACATCACGAACATCCGTTGTAATGACATAACGATAATCTTTATTGTGTTTCAAATAATTGTAGATGTGTAAAAATCTCAACATGTGAATCATCATGTTGCCTGCGTTAGCCGCTTTGATGACCTTTACACCTTCTTTTTCAATTTGATGTACTGTCATTTGATCTGGTTCAACCGCAATCAAAACAACATCACCACTAAAGCCTGTTTGTTTGATTGAAAGGATCCAGGGTTTCAATACTTCAAAGTCAAATTTGGAGAATGCTCCAATGATTAAGTCTTTCGCCATGGGTATTCTCCATTCATATTCTGTTTCATCACTTTATTACCTTTAATAAAGAAACTATCTTGTACCGAATCTGCTCGGCTCGCTACACGATAGTTTACACTGTATTGACCATTCGTGTCAAATTTTTTAAAATTTTGCATCATAAATGCCGATAAAATTCTATCAACCTCTGGTTGTTCCTGTGGATGCCTTGCTCTACGATACCAATATGGTGAAAAATGAATTGCTGCCATTTTTGGTATCATAAAACAATTTACATCAATGAAATGGTCATTTAAAACCGATTTCCATTTTCCCAGAGATTCACAGTCATCGTTACATATGTATGTGCCTTCTTGGCTAACTATTTTCCTCAGAGAATAAGCCCATTCATTTCCTTGGCGAATTACCTCAACAAGAGATTCAATGTGTGTATCTTCATACCAATTATCTTGATCCAAGAAGCAGAGGAAGTTTCCTTCTGCAATATATGACATTGCACCATATATTCTATGACCGTTGTATTGGTCATATCCTGTATTGTACGGAAGTGCAAAAGCGGTTGAACGGGTTGCACCTTCCATTAATTGCGTGGCTTTAACGCCATATTTGTCAAACCCATCCACAACAACAAGATGCTGTATATTTTTGTAGGTTTGTTTGTCTATTGATTTCAGTGCATCATTTAATTGGTCACTTGCCGTTGTTGGCGTAATGACCGTCACTAATGGATTCATGTTAACTCCGAGTCAGTTTCAATATCTTTTCAATTTGTGCTTTAATTGCAGGTTCTCTCTTTGGCCAATATATGTATTCTTTGTCGGCCGTCTTCAATAGCTTCGTCAAAAATGGAATGATTAGCTTTTCAACCTCAGATAATTTTTTCTTGTAAGCTTCAGCCGTTTCTGCTGTTTCATTGATGACTTGATTATATTCTTCTTCAGAAACGGCAGAGAAACCGAAATCATCGTCGTCATCAAATTCTTTGAGAATCTTTTCTATGTTTAGGTCTAGTGGCATTATATTTCCTTACCAAGGCTCACCTGATAATTTTATTGTTGAAGCCATTTTTTCGGATTCAAATTTAAAGCGAATTTTCATTATCTTTTTTTTGCCAGCCATAACACCAATAGATTCATTTCCAACGGGCTCTAAAGTTATTTCATATTTTGATAATGCGTCCAATTTTTCATTTTTGGTTGGATCCATAACCATGGCTGAATAAGGAGGTTTACTTCCCATTCCTGTAACTTTAACATAAGGTGGATACATCACTTCTGCATCCATCCAATCACTCAGTAAATACGAAAGTAATTCTGGTTGTTTCATTTTTAATAATCTAACCATGAGTACATCTCTCATTGCAGATAAAATATTTGAACCTATTTCTTCAGTTTTCTTTTTTATTCCTGGATTCGCTCTAATAAATATTTTTCTTTTATCCGCTTTGTCGGGTAAACCCATTAAATTTACAAGTTGATCTGTTTGATTTTTATATTCGTCAGCCAATTTTAAATTTAAATTTTTATCTAAAGTACCTAAGCCCGGATTTTTAAATCCAATATCTGTTTTTCCCTTAGTCGCTTTAGCGGACAAACCTAAAAATCCATCAGCAGGACCCTTTACAAATTTAACAAGAATATCTGTTGGATTTTTTCTCTGGTCCACTTCTCTACCAACGGCTTTAGACATACTGTTAGGTCTAGCTGTCCACCAAACATCAACAATTTTTCCAGAATAACCGTTACGGTTTGCCCATTTTACGAATTCTTCCGCCATAACTTTTGCTTTGCCAGAAGCATCAACAAATTCTTCGGAAGTTACTTGTGATGCTCTTAAATTTAATTGTCGTTTTGCATCATCGTCAAACCATTTTTCTCCGGCTAAAAAGAATCCAGTTTGAATTTCATTTATATCTGATAGTAAAGTATTTGATGACATTTTATTCCTTTCAATGTCATATTTATACTTTGAATCCTCCAAACTTACTTTGAGACTTTTCACGATTACCAAAAGTATTGAGCGGTTTATCTGGTTTTGCTTTAGATCCAGCATCAGCCAGACCGTCTTGACCAGACTGCTCTACATCATAAAGTCTCATCTTTGATCTGTCAATACCCAGAACAAACCTTTTATGTGCTGTTGGATCAGAGTAACGGTTCTTCAACTGTTTCACCATGATTTGATTCAAAGCTTCCAGTTCTTCTGAAGAAATCAAAGCAAACATCAAGTCTGCTGTAGCGGGCAAACCAAAAGACTCACTTGTGTCTTCCAATCCGGGGTCGGAAGAGGTATAACCACTTCTTGTTGTTTGTGTAGCAGAAACAATTGGTACTCCGAACTCAACGGCAAGACCTCGCAATTCCTCTGCGATGGCTTTAACATAGGTGTAAGAGTTGACGTTGGCTCCTGCTTTAATCCTAGCAGAACAGCAAATATTAAGATAATCAATAAAAATAATTTCAGGAACAAAATTCTTTTTAAGGTTGAGTTCATTTAAAAGTGTCCTAAAATGTATAGACGATGCGGAAGCTGTGGGATATTCTTTAATGATAAGTTTACCCGTTGTCATTTCTTTGACACGGTTAACCTTCTTGTCATACACATCTTTAGGTAGTTGCATAAGATCATCAACCGAAACATTCAAAAGATTGGCGTCAATCCTCTCTGCAATCTTTTCTTCAGCCATTTCAAGTGTAATGTATAGAACATTTTTACCTTGAGACATACAGCCAGCGGCAACATGACACATGAACAAAGATTTACCAACACCAGTGCCAGCAAGAGCAATGTTTAGGGTTTTGGCAGGCAAACCACCTTTGGTGATTTTATTGAAGTAGTCAAGATCAAAAGGAATTCTTTCTTCTTTTCTATGGTAAAAATCATACCGTTCGTCAGAGTTTTCCAAATAATCATGCCCGACAGAATTGTCAAAACTTACGGCTAGAGCATCGGAAAGAATTTTTGGAATGGCACCCTTTTCTTGATTTTTATCTTTACCATCAAGAATGGAGATTGAACTCAATACAGCATTATATACGGCTTTCTCTTGACAAAACTTTTCCGTTTTATCAATCAGCCATTGATTTTGTGATTTTTCGGTGATAGACGAATCAATGTCTTTAAAATATGCATCACACTTTTCAACTTCATCACCCGTAAGATTACGCCTCTCTTTGATTGAGATTTGTAAGGCTTCGATTGTTGGAGGATTATTATATTGATTAACGAAATCGGTTACTTCTTTGAAGATAACCTTTTCTGTCTTATCACTGAAATAATCTTCTTTAAGAAAGGGTAATACTTTCCTTAGATAGTCATCATTGTGAATCAGATTCTTCAGAATAGTCTGTTCCAGCCTCATCAATTAGTCCTTTATCTAGATTTGCAGTCATGATATTCACCAGAATATCACCAATATAATTTTTGAACTCAGAATTTTTTTCCAATTCTTCTTTGCTCAAAGGTGATTCAAGCACATTATAGATGAACTTTAGATAAGTGTCACCATCTTTTTCTTCTTCAAGCTTCACTTTACCATATTGATAGATGGTGCCCGAAAATTCGCCTGTCAATATTTTAATACCAACTGTGGTATCTTCAGATTCCGGAATTACATAATTGAAATCTACTCCCTCTTTAAATTGTCTCATCTTCTGTTTCCTGTTCTTGAATGATATCCACATTTGCAACACGATATTTCGTTTCGATGTAATCTCGGAATGATTTTTGGTTTAAAATTGGCAACCAAAATTCTTTGGTATCGGTGTCCTTTTCACGATACTTCTTTTCCTCTATTTCACCAGAATCTTTGTCCACCTTAGAATACCATCCGTTTGATGGTTTGATAACATGTCCAGATTCAAGTGCAACATCAAGTAACCCAGACCACTTGCTAATGCCACCATTAAAAGATACAGTGACAGGTATTTTAGATTTTTCTTTAACATATCTAGATTTTTCTACGTTAATAATGAAATTGTAACCTACAATTTCCGTTCCTTCTTTTTCTTGTTGTCTACCAATAATAAAGATATTGTCTGCCGAATAATAAGATCCTGTACCACCACCAACAATATCTTTAGGAAACATTCCAATTTCTTTGTAGGTGTGATTGACAACCACCATTGGAATATCTTTCATCGTTAAATGTGGAGTAACCATACGAAACAGTGATTTAATTTGTTTTGCTCTAGACATGTCGGCAACTGATTTTTGATCCAAAGCATCCTCAACTTCTTTCTTTGAAGCCAGATTACCAATTGAATCAACAATAATAATCAAACGGTCGTTCCGTTCCAGATTTTGAAGTTGATTCATGATATCAAATTTCAATTGCTCAATGTCGGTAATAGGAGTATGTAAAACCCTATCTGTATCAATCCCAAAAGAATCAAAGTAAGATTGTGGCGTACCGAATTCAGAATCGTAGAAAAGAAGTGCCGCATCATCGTATTTCTCCAAGTAAGATTTGGCCATCAGTAAAGAAAATGCAGTCTTAAAATGTTTGGATGGTCCTGCCCACATTGTAAGCCCAGGTGTAAGCCCACCATCAAGTCTACCACTCAATGCAACATTGATTATGGGAATTGATGTTGGGATCATATCCTTTTGTGTAAAGAATTTTGATTTGGATAGAATCGCAGAATCTTTGATGCTGCTATTCTTTTTAATTTTTTCTAGAATGCTCATAATTTTCCTTTTCAATCAAAAAGAGAATTCGTTCTCTCTGTTTTCCATTCCATACAATCTAAGACAACTTTGATAGGATCAAGAAATGTCTTTTCGAATTGCATATCATAATCTATAAATGCTTGCAAGTCAAATTCTGGTGGAAGTCTACCAGGAAAAGAGATAACGGTATCTTTAAATGGATTTGGTTTCTTCAGATAGGCAAATTTAATCTTTTCGCCTTCTTGGATAAGTGGATATTTTTTTGTCAAACCTTTTTCATCAAGGTAGTAATTATATAGTAGCGCACCTTTCACATGAATTGGTGTACCTTTTTTATACAGTGTAGTTTTATCTCCATATTCACGAAGCCCATTAATACCACGTGGGAAAGAAATTTCTTCTGCTGGCAAAGATTTAAACTTTTGCCTAAAATTGGAAATAAAGGTGTGAATATCCGATTCTTCACCTTTCATCATGATCTGAATGGCTTCTTTCATCTTCTCCCGCACAGGCGCCGGCGTAGATGATTTAATCATTTCCAAACCCATCACTTTCATTTCAGGTTCGGCATATTGAACACCTTCATTATTATACACATTCATGATGTATCGTTTTTTGGCAGTCCAGATACCCTTGTCTGCCAATGCTTCACGTTTCATTTGCATCTTTTGTGCATATGCATGTACATAGTCTGCCAATTCTTGATAAGACTTGTCAATGAAAGGTTGAATCTTTTCTTCACAGATTTTATCCATGACTGAAATCACCTTGTTTTTATCTGAGGTATCTTTAATGAATTTTTCAACCAGTTCGGACATGCGAAGGTAAATTGAATCTGTATCAGATGCAATCACATAGTCTTTATTAGACTTCAACAAACCATTCATGTACTCATTAATCTTACCCTCAATCCAACGAATAGAAAGCTGGCCAGCAGTAGTGACACCCAAAGCCATCCGTAGGTCATAAAATCTAAAATACTGAGAACCCAAAGCACCATAAGCAGAATTGAGAGAGACTTTCTTAGCGAGTTGTAGGTTGTTGTATCGGGCGATCCGCTTTTCAATTTCATATTTTTTCGAATCATCCTTTTCAGCCTCATAGTCTTTCTTGGCTTGAATCATCATTTTCTTAAACTTCTTACGATCCTCATACATTTCTTCCATCATCTTTGGCAAGAAACCTTGCATGTCGGTTCTGAAGAATTGCCCATTTGGAGTAATAGTGGCATTCTCCAAACTTGATATGTCAATTTGACGTTTCAAGAGTTTGTCAACTGAAACACCTTGAGACAAGATATCACGCATTTCTTTCGTATAGTTTGCAGGCTCAATCAAAGTCTCTGGTGAGATATTGTATTGCATCATTAAATGTGGATAAAGAGAATTCAAGTCAAACGAAGCAACCCAATCGTGCTTTCCAACCTGAGGCTCTTTAACATAAGCACCCTCAAAGGCAGCGTCTTTATCTTTGATGATTCGTGGTGGAACAATAATGCTCTTACCCATCAAATGATTATATGTCAGCGCATCCCACATACGGGTTTGTGCAAACACATCGTCATAGTTTGTTTTGGTATCGTAAGCAAGGGTCAACCCAAGCTCCAACAATTTGAGTTTATCTTCAAGTTTTAAGATAAGCTCAACGTCTTTGATGTTATATTCAATAAACAACTGATAATTCAAACGGTACAATTGATGTAGATTTTCATATTCTTCATACGAAATTTTACCTTCACCAAGTTCAAATTGAGCAATTGCATCCAAACGATAAGACTCTTGTGACTTACCGTCCGGTGAATACCACTTGTACAATTCAAGATAATCAAGATCACTGATGCCGACAAGATCATACACCGTCAATTTTCTGTTCATTACGAATGCTTGTCTTTCAGAAATCATGCCCCAAGGAGACAGCTTTTTGACTTCATCTTCACCCAAAACTTTACGGATTCGGTTCACAAGATAGGGTACATCAAAGAACTTGGTGTTCCAACCTGTCAAAACATCTGGGCATTTTTCTTGCCAAAATTTAACAAAAAACTTTAGAAGTTGATATTCATCAGCACATTTTAGATAACGCTCTTGACCCTTCGTTTCATAGTCACCGCAGCCCCAAACAAACATATGGCCACCGATAAACTTTAATGCAATAGCGGTAACGGGTTCGTTTGCTTCGTATGGGTCAGGAAAACCATTTTCCGACCCAACCTCAATATCAAGTACCCCAATCGAAACATGTTCAAATTCCCATTCGACCATGCTTTTGTGTTGTTCACCGATAAAGGCATATTCAAAACGATTTTGCCCATAGATAGTTTTACCCGAAACGTCTTCAAATTGTTTCAAGTAATCTCTGGCTTCACGAATTGAACCAAATTTAATAGGTGCAAGATATTGCCCTTCAAGATTCGTAAACTGTGTTACCTTATTGGACTTTTCATATAGTGTTGGTTGATAGGGAACCTTCGTTTTAATTCTCTTACCGTCTATAATTCCACGATAAAGAATGTTGTTTCCGACCGACTGTACGTTTGTATAAAAATTAGTCATTAACCTGTAATAATTTGTTTAGAGGGTGTCAAAATTCCTGAACCGAACATCTGATTATAATTTGCCACAATTTGTTCGTCAGGTGTATAAGTATACACCATATGTAGTGGTTCAATCAAGATTTTTTCGTTTTGTGTACCAAAATTTGGAAAAGGTACGAAACCCATAGAAGGTTGACCGCCTGCAATTTGTGGTGGAACCACCCTCAATTGTACTGGATTTTTCAGTACAAATCTACCGTCCGGCATATTTGAGACTTCGGAAATGACTTCCTCTCCCGTAACTAGCTTAATTCCTTTAATATTTGCCATTATTTTACTCCACATAAATAATAAGAAAGATTATTATAACATAATTATTTAAAAATAACAACCTTGAAATAACATAAAAGAGGTAAATATGTCATTCAAAAAGACACCTTTTGTGGTGCTTTTTGCCATGATTACATCATTTACGGCTGCACAAACAGTCTATGATTCGACAACTTTAGTGGATACAAACAGTTCTTCCACATCTACAAGCACCGTAAATACGAACAATACCAGTACGGCGACGACCGTCAACACTAACAACACCAATGTTAACAGTGTTTCTACGAATCTCAACACAAGCACTAGTGTAAACACAAACAATAATGTGAACACTGGAACTATGACATATAACAACAATAATGTCAATGCTTCAACATCCACTAGCACAGTTACGAACAATAATAACAATGTGAATAGTGGTACAATGACGTACAACAATAATAACGTTAACTCCAGCGCCAGCACATCTACAAATATGAACACGAATAACAATGTGAATAGTGGTACTATGACGTACAACAATAACAATGTCAATACCAATGTGAATACTTCCACAAACAACAATAACAATGTTAACACCGGTGACATGACCAATCGAAACATTAACACTAGCACAGCAACAAGTGTTAATACAAACAACAATGTGAACAGTGGTGATATGACAAACCGCAATATTAACACCAGTACATCAACTTCAGCATCAACTTCTACGAATAACAACGTCAATAGCAATGTTCAAACCGGTGACATGACCAATCGGAACATTAATGAAAGTAATATTACACAAAGAATAATTCAACCACCTCCAACGGCTGTAGCACCAACAATGATGAGTGGTGGAAATAATGATTTATGTACTACTGGTTCAAGCAGTGCAGTACAAACTCAAATTTTTGGTGTGAGTTCTGGTGGCACTGTGCGTGACGAAAATTGTGAAAGATTAAAACTATCTAAAACTCTTTATGATATGGGTATGAAAGTAGCAGCAGTTGCTACAATGTGCCAAGACCGCAGAGTGTGGGACGCCATGATGGCAGCAGGCACACCTTGCCCATATGAAGGTAAAATCGGTGAATCAGCTAAAGCTGCATGGGAAGCAAATCCAAATAGAATTCCTGCACCAATAAAAGAGAAAAAAGATGAGACATATACGAAGATTGGTATCGGCAGTTTCCTTGGCGTTCTTGTCCACAAGCTTTTCAAGTAACGCACAGGATTTAATTGCAGGTCAAATATACAATACAGGTAATATAGTTCTACCGACAAATCAAGGTGGTCCGTCATCTTGGGTAAATGGTGTTTATCAGGATAACTTAACCTGTTGGTCTTGGGGTGATCCCGGTTATTGTGGACCTAATGCAATTATTAGACCTGGCAATAACATAAACTTTTCCTATGGTTCAACGTATATCTATCAGCAACAAGATATTTCAAGCATATTGCCAAGTTCTACACCTGGTTTACAAGTTACGGGATATAACTTTGGCTTTGCTGCAAAGAACGGTAACGGCTGGGACGATGGTCGCGTAGACCAATTGACGGCTCTTGTTCGCTTTTGGGATACCACAGGCGGTAGAGGAACCAGTAATTTACTGTATGGTAATTCTTACAATCTGAGTTACAAATATAACTGGACAAATTTTAATTTCTCTGAGAATTTTACTTCTCCTTTAAATGCTTCTTCTATTGGGCAAGTTCAGTATGGTTTCATAGGCAGAGACAACAATGGTTGGGCAGGTCCTTATGGACCAGAAGTGATTAATGTTTCTTTTTCTTTAAAATACACTGTTGACCCATGTTCTGTCAATGTGTTAAGTTCACCTACTTGTCCAGGTTACTTGAGTGCAATCAATAGTTTAACGCCAGCAACCACAGCAACTGTTGTCACAATGTCAACACCAATAATATCTACAGTTCTGCCAACAACTTCTGATGTACAACCATCAACAATAACTGTTGACGCTGGCGGTGTTGAAGTATCAACTAGTGGAACAATAAGCGCACCAGACAATATTCCACAATCCGTAAAAGAATCGGCACAAAAAACAGAGTCTGAAAAACAGGAAGAAAAAACAAAGTCTGCACCGAACATGTCTCTTATAATGAGTGTGGTTCGCCAAGTACAGGCAAATGACAGAGCTACGCAAGCTGCTGCTGTTGAAAATGCACTACAAGAAGTTTCAAGTGCAATAGCAAATGCACAAGAACAGACGAACATGGTTATCGAAAACAATCAAAGAAACAATGCATCGCAACAACAAGCGGCAGCAGAATCACAACAAACGAGTGTTGTAAATGTTCAATTACAAAATGCACAAACAAATAGACAAAACAGTTTTAATTTTGAACCTGTTGTAGTTGTAAATCAAACTCAACAAATACAAAAACCAGTTGAGCAACCAATTATACAACAACAAGTTCAATTTTCTAAAATTGATTATACATTATTACCACAACCCATACAGTTACCTAATTTTTCTCCGACAAGTGTGTTCAGACAAAACGAAAACCAATTTGAAGTTGTTTCTCAGGCAAATTTTATGAACAGTGACGGTCCTATAAAATCAGTTTTGGAACAGAAACCGATAATTGAAACTGTAACGGAACAAAGAACTGAAACCGTTAAAAGTAATGTGCAGTCGAATGAATTGGCAGGTAATGTTGACATATCATCCATGGCAGTTACGCCACCAGGATTTAATGCTTATACGAGTTTAGCACTCAAGGATGGTCAGTTATACAAACCTGATGAAATCTATAAGAATCAATCAACAGTAGATAATGTTAGAGCATTGAGGCAATTATCGTCCGATAGATTACATCAACAAATGGTAGATCAACAATATAGGAATTAAAATGTCAGAAGAAATCAAAGACTTAAATAAAAAGATTGATGGGGCTGAAGCAGCCGTTAAAAAGTATGCAAGTAAAGATACCGTAATCAGCATTGGTGGATATGAATTTACTCCAGCCAAACTGATGGTTGCATTCACCATTGTATCATCTACCCTTGGTGGTTTATATGGTGCATTTGAAGTCTACAAAGACTATCAAGGAATGAAAAAGAAAATTGCTGAATACATTGCACCAGATTTGTCCGAGTTTGATAAGAGATTGGCCGTCATAGAAGAAAACAGTGCCAAAACAACAGATTACACAAGAGACATTAAGAACGATCTGAAGAACGATATTCGTAGAAATGAAACTGTCACGGAACAAATTGAGCGCGGCGTCAAGCAAGCACAAAGAGAAACTGAGACAGAAATGCGTCAAGCACGAAAAGACATTCGTGAAGACTTGGAGAAAGCAAGAGCAGAGGTCGCTTCAATCCGTAAAGAAGTTGCGGATGCGCGTAGAGAAATAACCAAAGAGGTTGATACTAGCAAGAAAGAAATTGCTAGAGAAGTTGATGGTATGAAAAGGGATGTTAAGCGAGATGTTGACAATCTCAAGAAAGAAGTGGATACAAAAATCCAGAAAGCATTGGATAATCCACTAGCAAAATAAATGGTGCGACCAACAGGATTCGAACCTGTAACCAAGAAATTATGAGTTTCCTGCTCTACCATTGAGCTATAGTCGCATTGGTGCGGGCGACTGGATTCGAACCAGCAGTGTTTCTAATGTGGGAGATTTTAAGTCTCCTGCGTTTCACCAATTTCGCCACACCCGCAATATAGGTATTATACAAAGTTAAGTGTAATTTGTCAAGCTTTTTTGGCGGAAGAAGGAGGAATCGAACCCCGACCAGCTAACGCCAGTCGCCTGCTTTCCAGGCAGGAGTAAGAACCATCTTACTGCATCTTCCTAATTGGTGCCCCAGAGGAGAGTCGAACTCCTAAAATTTTGATTTTGAGTCAAACACGTATACCAGTTCCGTCACCGGGGCTTATGCACGAATATCCACAATAGGGTTGGTTTGTGCGGTTGAATCTAATTGCCCAGAATGTGTATATGGGCGATAAGAAACATCTAGCACTTCTTTGACCTTTTCGCCATTGTCATTAGATATTGTTTTTCTCATGGTCGTTCTAACCATATCAAAATATAAGTCTGTGTATGATTGAATAGAAGAAACGTACATGAGAACTCCTTTTGGTACCAACTAGTGGAATCGAACCACTTTCCACGGTTCTTCAGACCGCCGCTATGACCACATCAGCTAAGTTGGTATTGTCTTGGTGCTCTTACCAAGAATCGAACTTGGGATACATCCTTACCAAGGATGCGGTATGCCATTTACCTATAAGAGCTTTGGTACCCCGTGACAGAATCGAACTGCCGTGTCCCACTTGTAAGGAGGGCATTCTACCATTAAATTAACGGGGCTTATTCAAAAATCGCAATCACTTCATTGATATGAATTCGATAATGTTCATTATCAATCTTATATGCTTTGTTCCAATTCAATAGCAATTCTTCACCCACTTTTACATCTTCGGTTGAAGTTGAAACAACAACACCACGGTCGGGTTCCAACGATGATTGTAGAACAATACCTGAAGAAGTTGTTTTAACTGGGTCTTTACGTTTTACAATAATATTACCATTCAAAGGAACAAATTTCATATAACATCTTTCATAGTTGGGCAGGCGTAAGAGAATCGAACTCTTGATAACGGAATCACAACCCGTGGTTTTACCACTAAACTAACACCTGCATTGGAAAATCCATTGTTAGAGGCACTCTCATCTGTTTAAGACCCAGTAAATTGGCCCCCTTGGAAGCTACTGCCACCACAGCAATAAGTGCAAGGGTTGGTATTACCTTGAGAGTCAGGCCGCTGGTTAAGCACTTTCTTTCAGGCCTCTAACAATGGAGCGGGATAACAGAATCGAACTGTTGACTAAACCTTGGCAAGGTTTCGTTTTACCATTAAACCAATCCCGCATTAAACATATTGAAACACACTACTTGCAACTACCCCACCGCCTAGGACAGCTTTACGGGACCTTCCCCCCATGGGAAGGCGAATGTGCTTCAATATAGCGACCCATTGCGGACAGGACTCGAACCTGCATGTGGCGTTTATTTCCACCAGCCCTTTCAAAGGGGCCTACGTCTACCATTCCATCACCGCGGGCCATCGGAGTCATGAGTTCCGACTATAGTAACGGTTAATTACTCCTTTACCATATTGAAGCACACAGAATTGCGTAGTAAGTCTGCCTAGCCACGATGGATCCACTTCTAGTCGTGCTATGTGCTTCAATATGGTGTGAGTGTTGCTCACCAAGGAATTCCGGTCCTCTGCATCTAAGAGAATGCGTACATACCACCCTGCTCTTAGCCATATTGAAGCATACTATCTCTACTTAAAGTTTATCAGCAAGCCGACACACAGTATGCTTCAATATGGCGCCAGCCCCTACACTGGCAACATATTGTCTTTTGATATTGGACGACGATCCTCAAGTCTAGAATATCCGTATGCGGAGTCCACTATCACTCGCATATTTTTAATTGACGGGTCTTACACCCGCCTCGGTGACTTTGCTCTGCTAACCACTAGGGATTGTGGCAACAAGAGTACCGGGACTTAGTTTACCATATAGAAACACACTCAATACATTCGCTAATGCTGGCACACTAACTTTTCGCACCCTGCCAGGGGCACCGAACAGAGCACCGGAAATTTATGGCCGATGATATCCGTTGAGAATGTTTTTATATGGAGCGGGATGAGAGAATCGAACTCTCAACAACAGATTGGAAATCTGTAGTTTTACCATTAAACTAATCCCGCTTTTTACTCACGCTGCAAAACTTTTCAACCTATCGGCTGCATAAGAAGCCGCGAAAGCATTTGGCTTTACTAGAGGTACAACATTACACATACCCTTTATGTAGCCAATCGCTTCGTTAACAACGATGCTTGAATTATGCATCATATCTGGGTTAATGTCAAGATGTACTTCAATATCATTTGCAATGATTGCCGAAAGGCTTAGGTACATATCTGCGACCTTATAAACTTCCGTCATCAAACGCATCCGAGGTTTATTCTTTTGTTGGTCAAAATCTCTTTCACGATCAATCTGACCAAAAATTTTACAACCGTGTTTACCGTCAATATGAACAACAATAGCGATGATATAATCGGCATACCATTGCCCGTTCATTTTAACTTTTTCAGAATCGCAGCCAAGATAAATTTTGGTATCTGGACCACAATTCTCCACATAGGCTTTCACTTCTTCTAAGTCAATTTTTTTGTTGAACATATTAACCTTCTTTCTATTACTTATTGGCATCCCGGGAAGGATTCGAACCCTCACTTACGGTTTTGGAGACCGCAGTGCTGCCATTACACCACCGAGATATTTTTGGACCGTCCTGAGGAAGTCGAATCCCCAACCTCTTGGTTCGTAGCCAAGTGCTCTGATCCATTGAGCTAAGGACGGATTGGTGGTTGTAGTTGGTAACGATCCAACCTCCTCGCCTTATGAGGGCGGTACGCATCCGTCTACGTCATACAACCTATTGGATGCAGGTAGTGGTAACGCTCCACTCTCAGTACAGCTTATGAGACTGTCCGGGTCACTTGACCTACCTGCTATTGAATGGTCAGGGTGGCAAGAATCGAACTTGCACTACAAGGTTCCAAACCTCGGCGACTGCCACTATCATACACCCTGCTAACTGGTCTCCGATGAGGGATTTGAACCCCCGCTACCTGCTCCCAAAGCAGGGGCGCTACCAGACTACGCTAATCGGAGAAAAACTGGAGCAGTCACTACGATTCCCACGTAGATGATGGGTGGACCCCATCACGGTTAATATCCGACTGCATAAAAAACTGGTGCTCCTAGACAGAATCGAACTGCCGTCACTGGGTTACAAAGCCAGGGTAATGCCACTATACGATAAGAGCGAAAAATACCATATAGAAACACACTAGGCTCAAAAAGCGTAACAGGGACTTTCGTCCACGGGCTTATGAGGTAATGTGTTTTTATATGGTGGAAGGTAGGGGATTTGAACCCCTTACTCCGACTTGCAAGGCCGGCGTGTTCCCAATTAGCACTAACCCCCCAAAAATGATTGATTACTTGTCTCATTATACGCCATCAATCAAGGCGAGTCAAGTGGTACCCTTGGACAGTTTCGAAATGTCGGCCTACGCCTTATCAAGACGGTGCTCTGCCTCTGAGCTACAAGGGTGTAATATGGTGCCCTCTCTCAGATTCGAACTGAGACTGCGCGGCTTCTAAGACCGATTCCTCTACCAATTGGGATAAGAGGGCATTATTTGGCTCCGCATCTGAGATTCGAACTCAGCTAACCAGTGATTAACAGTCACGCCCCTGCACCTAGCTTGGGTTCTGCGGAATAGAAATTTAAATGGTGGTCGGTGCTCATATCCGACTTACTAGACTGTCCGTTAACGCTGTACGGAGCATACCTTTAAGGTTGCGAACCATCCTAGTCACCCGTCTAGTAACTTATAGGTTCAACAAGTGAGCAGTTTGCAGACACCATATTGAAACACACTATTGTTGACCTTGCCTTAACCCTTGTGTTAAGGAAACTATGGATAATGTGTTTCAATATGCTCTGCATCCCTCGGCGGTAATTATAGCATTGCTGCCCTCCACCCGCTCCCCGACAGGGACCGTTATCGTATTGCCAACGCACTTTCGGTTTAAAGTGTACCACCCGTGGATATCACACCACTTCTCATCGTCCGGGTCAGACTATCTGTTGATTAGGCAGAACGTTCTGGCGGTCCCAAGGGGTAACGATCCCCTTCTTTATGCGTGACAGGCATACGTGCGTCCATGAACACTTTGAGACCAAAAACTATATTGAAACACACTATTTGTGGAGTACCTTACCACCGAGTATCTTTTGTTTTAGCGCAATGTATACAGGGCATGACATAATGTGCTTCAATATAGTGTCACTCTCCTAACCACTTTTATCGGAGGGGGTAGAGCCTTGAGCGACTGTCATAGACAGGCTTTATTCCTGGTTGCAACCATAATGAAACACACTATGAGAACCGCACTCCCCTAGTTCTCACACTAGGTTACGACAAGGAGTTACAGACTGGATCGGCAGTCCTGCGTGTTAATGTGCTTCAATATAATTGATTGACTACTATCATTTTGGCCGTCAATCAAGGCACCACTTAAATTTGGTGGAGGTCCACGGATTCGAACCGCGAATGTTTACCACGGGGGACCGGATTTACAGTCCGGTGCAGCACACGCCATAGCTGCAAGACCTCCAAAAACTTACTACGGGACGCCTGGGAGTTCTACAGGTCGTTTAAGAATACGCCTCGCGGCGATTCTCCCTTTATATACCATATAGAAACACACTGATGTTTTTGAGGCACTTAAACTAGGCACGTGGACTTAATTTGCCAAATGCCACGGACTTCCCGGTCCTGATCTCAGTGTGTTTGTATATGGTAGGGGCACAGAGAATTGAACTCTGGTTTTCCGGTTAAAAGCCGGATACTTTACCACTAAGTTATACCCCCATAAATTACCATTTGTTTAGTGTTATCGTGCAAATTTAGGAGTGAGGTGCTTCCTCTCCAAAGCCGATGCAGTTATCTCAGGATCAGTCGCCGGCCGCTTTGACCCGAATAGTGTATGCGTCCATACACGATACCCTGATAACACTAAACAAATGGTAGACCTAGGGGGAATCGAACCCCACGTTTCCGCCTTGAAAGGGCAGCGTCCTAACCGTTAGACGATAGGTCCACAAAATTACACTTAACTTTTTAAAGAACATTTGATTGATTTCTCAACCGATAGAACGTATTCTACACGAACTGGCTTTTTTGTCAACCATCTGTGTTGCGGAAAAACAACAAAACTTGGAGTGGGTGGTCAGATTTGAACTGACGGTTTTACAGTTTTGCAGACTGTTGCGTTGGACCACTCCGCCACACCCACATTGGTCCCGCCGTGTGGAGTCGAACCACATCCTGGACCTTATCTAGATTAAGGGCTTATAAGACCCCCTGCTCTCCCTGAGCTACGGCGGGTTTTAATCAGCTTCAACTTCTCTGAAGTTTTTATCCTTCACGGTTTTAGGAACAATGCTCGCAGCAACTTGTGCATCAATCATAGCATGTTTGAATGCTGTCCGTTGGTCTTGATCCTTAAAGGGAAGAAGTGCCAACATCCGTTTGGTTGTTTTAGCCATCCTAAAATTTTTATCTGTTTTAACTCGCATAATTTACCTTTCAAATTAAATGGTGGAGAGTCAGGGAGTCGAACCCTGTGACCGTATTTCTACGGTCTACGGATTAGCAATCCGCTGCATTACCATCCTGCCCACTCTCCATTACTCGGTGTGCGTTACGGGATTCGAACCCGCATCTTGAGGTTTCTAGCCCCATGTCATGACGCCCTATCATTTAGACCAAACGCACATAATTGGTGGAAGCGGTGAGATTCGAACTCACGGACCCCTTTCGGAGCCGACAGTTTTCAAGACTGTTCCAATAAACCGGGCTCTGGCACGCTTCCATTATTCTATCAAAAATTCACTTACTTCTTTTTCTATATCTGCATGAGATACATTGAAAAATACTCCTGGGCTTTTCTGACCTACACCAGAATGGTCGAAAAAATTATCATAACGAATATGATAATTATCAAAATTAACGTTCGCTGTTTTGTAAGCACCAATCGTCACGACATATTCCGGTTTTGTTTTCGTTTGTTTCAACACATCCGAAACTGTTTGTGCGCCTCTACTGAAACCATAAAGGCGATAAGGTTTCTTTAGTGTTTGAATGTATTGTAATGCTTCTTTGTCCTGAAACCAAGAAAATGATTTATTACAATATCCTAAACGATTTGAGTATTTCAGAAATGCTACAGAATTAAAAGAATCATTTAAACCTTTAAATCCTATCACATAACCTTTACATGCATGAGCAAATAAAGGTAAAGACAATAATATAGACAATAAAATTTTTTTCATTGCATATCTCCTTTGCCATAAGAATGATAACTAAGTTCTTCCATCACAACATTGGAAGCATTATGCACAATTTATCAGCGCCTGTGCTTGTGAGTATTTCTACTCTTAGGATCCGTCAGTAATAGTGTTACTTGTTTGCTACTAGACTAATTAGGCCCAACTTACAAGAATTTCGAGGCTCTTGCTTTCACACATCCGACAACTTAATTATCATACTTATGGCACCCGGAATAAGAATCGAACTTATACTAACAGAGTCAAAGTCTGCTGTGCTACCACTACACAATCCGGGATCAAAATACACTTAACTTTTTAAAGAACTGTGTGTATTGTATCAGAATTTTTTTCTTTGGCAATACACTGTTGTAAGATTACAACAAAAAACCCTCAGAACTTTCGTTGTGAGGGTTTGTGAAACTTTAGATTTACTTTTTGGTTCTTAGGTTCCACTTACCCCTTTTCCGTTCGCCCATGACTGATTATCGCTACCAATAAATGGTGTGCGATACTCGCATGTTAACGAAACGGGTTTTGATATGAGTAGCAAAGAATTTCTCCAAAAATTAAATTATAACAGTATATAGGCAAATTGGCAAGAACTTTATTGATTTTTTACGATTTTTTTGTAAGAATCTTTCCAACCAATGTCTTTTATTTCTATTGGATCATTTGGGTTGTTAATTCCATCAAACACTTCCCATAAATTTTCATCAATCACAAATTTGGTAAACAATGCAGGCTCCAAACTATGTGCTTCCATTTCCCATGGATGATAAAAGTAATCTAATTTATCCGAATCAATTGGTGTTCCTTTCCACTTAGAAAGGGTTTCATTTGTTTCTAGGTTTACAAATTGTTTAATGTGAACCATTTCGTGTGCAAGGGTTTTTAATATGTTCTTTGCACTAATCCACGGATGAAGTTCTATTAGAAAATCTCTTGGCTTGTTGGACGCATTGTAATCTTCTATTGAAGCAAACCCCCAAACGGTGAGTTTATCATTAAACTTTATTGTGAGATTGATATTCTCTCTCAACCTTTTGCTGGGTAACAAACACTCTGCATAAAAAAATGCACCACGTTTAATGAAAGGTTTAAAATCCTTGTCTGGACAATTGAGAACGCTCAGCCTCACCTTTGCCTCCAGTGTTGGTCTAACCTTATTTAGCAATAAAACTAAATCAAATTTTTCACATTATGAAATTAAACCTTCTTCACCGAAACTCCAGCCTTCTCCAAGAATTGTATACCACTTTCATCACGGTAAGCATTGCGATAATACACAGAATTGATGCCACTTTGATAAACAAGTTTGGCACAATCCAAACAAGGAGCATGAGTAACAAACAATACGGCACCATTAGAAGAATCGCCATTTTTAGCCAACTTTGCAATTGCATTTGTTTCAGCATGAAGTACCTCAGGTTTGGTTACAAGTTTATACCTTTTCCAAATGTTAGATTCTTTTGGATACTGCTGTTCTAGGTTTGGCCATTGGAGTTCAATTTCATCCGGGCTGAGCCAACCTCCAGCATCCCTATTCATGTATTTTTTATCTTCACAATTGTTATCCCAACCTGAAGGCGTTCCATTGTAGCCAATAGAGATAATACGATCATCTTTGACCACGATAGCACCAACATGAAGTCTGCGAGCCGAGGATAGTCCTGCAAACACCTCAGCCGTTTTCATATACGCATCAATAAATTTTTCTTTCACTTTATATCCTAAATAATGTTATGATTGATCCTGTATCAATCGGTATCGCTTTTAGTGTGGCTCAATCTTCTGTTAATAATATAAAAAAGGCTATAGCTCTAGGTAAAGATATTCATTCTTTAACCGGTGAGTTTGTTAAGTTTTTCAATTCATCCGACAAAGTACATACGGCTTCAGTAAAATTAAAAGCTAAAAATGTCGGCAAGAGTGATGGTGATATAAGTGCTATTGCTTTAGAACTTGCCATGAATTCGAAAAGACTGAGGGATGCCGAAAAAGAACTTAAAGAACTGTTGATATACAGTGGTAACGGAGACGTTTGGGAAGAAATGCTCCGCGAACGAACACGCCTAATCAAAGAGAGAAATGCTACCGAACGTGAAATGATAAAAATAAAAGCCAAACAAAGAGAACAAATGGCAGAAGATGTTTTAACTGTAATTGTTTCTTTGATTGGCTTGTTTATTTTGATTGCCCTAGTTAAATTTATGTGGCAAATCTTTACAAGAACTTAGAGGACCTCATATTCATCTTTACCAACACCACATTCTGGGCAAGTAAAGTCTTCAGGTAAATTTTCCCATTTACCTTCTACTTCTTCGTCGTGTACATGCCCACATACTACGCATACGTGATCCGATTTCATAGTGCCTCCAATACTTGTTTATATGCATTTGCGTGGCGTTCTTCAACTTTCTTCAAAGCATTGAAACGCTTTTCAGCTTTTGCTAAGACTGCACGAAATTGTTCCGCATGTTCACGCGATTCTTCCGTTTGAGCCTGAGCTTCAGCCCAAGCACCATAATTGTCTTCACGTTTAGCTTCTTCTTGCATCTTAGGATACATTTCTGTATACTCATAAGTCTCACCTTCAATTGCTTTCTCAAGACATTCTTTGGTGCTTGGCTTACCAATCAACAACTCAAGATGCCCCCATGCATGAAGCAATTCTTGATCTGCGGTTTTCCAAAAATGTTTGGCTACTTCTTCGTAACC
>JACCDW011780046.1_pt1 | contig 49445 bp, 70 predicted proteins | sample 7449781 | NCBI WGS metagenome assembly JACCDW01 (sample SAMN15323449, study PRJNA562643) | freshwater metagenome | isolation source: river surface water | place: USA:Blue River Watershed | collected 2017-08-18
ACAGGTCAGAGCTCGTTTAAAATAACTCTGAGACCAGGTTGTTTGTTAGTTTCGTTCCCACTTATATGAAACAAACTATTTGTCAGTTGAGAACCAATTGAATAAACGTGTAGTCATTTATTGTTGAACAGGAAAGACACGGGTTCGAGTCCCGTCACCTCCACAAAAAAAGGTCCTATTTGGACCTTTTTTAATTAGTAAGTTTTTTCTCCATTTTTTTTGTTAAGTATTTAAACTCAACATCTTTTTCGGGAATTACAATACATTTAATTTTTTCTTTTCCTAATTTTTTAAATGCATCATATCTATGATGACCATCTATAATTCTATATTTCTTACCTTCTTTAGTGACAATTAATGGGGTAAATTTTTTATTATCTTTTGTTTTTTTGGTTATATCATTAACCATCTTATTATAACCCTTTTCCTTATCTCCTTGGTCATCTGGTTGATTTTTAAATAACTTACCTATTGGGATGTCAATTGCATTTTTTTCGTCGAATTCTTCCTCGTTTCCGTCAACAATAGCACCAATACCTTTTACAACTTCAGCAGATATTTCAGAAATTAAATTTTTAATTTGGGATTCAGATAGTATGATTTTCATTACTAATAAATACAAGATAGTCTATAAACGAACAAAAGGTCCGAAGACCCTTTGTCGAGATTTGAAATACCTCCTTTCGTTTTTTCATATTATCATTTGATGGTGACCAAACCATCAAACTCTAATAATAAATATCTTGTTTTAGACAAATCTCGCCATTGCCTTGAGAGCATTTATACCAACAAAACTACCAATAGCTCCGCCAATTCCTGAACCCTCATTGTCTGCAGGTGCTTGTTGTGTTGGAACTGCACCACCTTGTTGTAGTGCAGCCAATTCTTCAGGGGTTGTTGTTTGTTGTATGAATTTAGCAAATTCAGGATTTTTCATTAATTGGTCAGCATCAGAAGGATTTGCCATTTTTCTTTCTAAATCCTCAATATTAAAAATACCTAACGCACCTAAAAAATTACTACCTAATATTAATCTTTTAACTACCGCTCTTCTTGCCATCTTACCTTTGTAAACTACATTCCACCATCTCGATAACCAATTTGTTGGAGTTAGTCCTCCGGTTTTTAACATATATTTTTGTAATGCTTGGTTTTGGAAAGATTGTTTCATGTATTTTCCTGGACCTGTTTTAATTACATCTTTAACACCTTCCGCTGCTTTTGATATTTTACTTGATAAACCTATGTGTAAATCTTTTGCTGCTTGCATTTCTTTACCCCACTTCCCTGAAACCTTACCAACATCACCAATTAATTTTTCTACTTTACCGTTGTTAAAATATTTTCCCATTTTAGCATAGTTCGCTTTAGCAACAGGATTTTCCGCTAATAATTTAACAAAAGATGATGTTGATTTAAATGCACCCGCACCTCTTCCGATTTTTAATAACGGTTTTACTAAGAAGTCGCCAACGGTTGGTATTAATGCAAATAACATTAAACCTGCTTCAATATATCTTTTTTCTCTAAGATATTTTATAATAAGGATAACGTCAGCAATTTCACCGACTACAGGTACGAAACCAGCAAGTAATAAAGCGTTCTCAAAGAAACTTTCGTCAAGGTCTTGATTTATTTCGTAAACTTCAGATTTAGTAAACTTTTTTTCTTTTATATTTTCCATTTTTAATTAGTTTTTCCAAATTGCACCACATACTTTTTCTGCAATGCCTTCACCTAAATTTGATTGTCTCACTACGTCAGCAAAAACATTTCTTAACGCAACTCCGCCAATATCTTGTTTTATGTTCATTGGTCTTTCACCTGTTTGTAAATATGCAACAATACCTTCGATTACCGCATCTGATATACCCGGCAAACCTTCAGGTGCCATACAGTATTCCTTACTTTTAAACACTTTTAATAAATCTCTTACATCATAGTCCGCCAAAACTGTTGAGATGAACGTAGCGGCCCCTGCACCCATACCTAAACTTGTTAATAACCATTTAAGTATTTGTTCTTTGATACCAGATAAACCACCACCAAATAATGCACCTAACACACTTGTTTTATCCCAAGTATCGGCAGCAATACCACCAATACCTTGTTTTAATCTTTCACCCATACTTTGTTCCATCACCACTTCAATTTCTTCGACTGAGTAACCCTCATTCATTAATTTATCTGCGGTTTGTATGTATGATTGAACGAAGAAACCTTCATCGGAAATTTCCGATAAAGGCTCTAACGATTCTGTAAGATAGTTTAGTCTTTCTTTTTCTAAATTCTCTCTTATTAATTTATTAATATCTTTCATATTTTTTATTTTTTTAACAACCAAACATATTTAGAACCATATCTCTTCATGTCTTCTAAAGTTTTAATTCTAACATAACCCATATCGCTTAATGCTAAATCTAACTTATCTAAAATGGTACCGTCTGGTGTTGGTCCCTTATATTTGATTCTATTGTTACCATCTTCACCTACAATTAAACCAGCATTTTTTATTGAATCATAAACTTGAGCCGGAGTTTTTTCTAATGGTTTAATTCTACTTTCAAGGTCTTTAATTGAGATTGTAGAAAGTGCACTTGGTATCGGATTAATTCTAGGAGTTTTAATTGGTTCTATGGGTTCCAATTTTCTTCTTTCTGGAGTTGGAGTTGTTCGACCTCCACAATTTTTTAGAACTTCATCATATATATTTTTTGTAATACCTTTAGATAAATCATATCCCGCAGCTGTTAACGCTTCTTTTGTTTTTGGTCCATAGTTACCTGTTTGCATTTTCTCAGGTAAACCTAAACATACTTGGATTTCTCTAATTAAATCATTCTTACATCCATATGTGAAATCAAAACCTTTACATGGTTTATACATTGATGGTTTTGGATTTGGTTTACCACCATCTTCTTTTTTCTTTTCTCCATCCCAATCAACATGTATGTTTGCATACTTACTAAAATCACCATTTTGTTTTGCCGTTAGTGCTTTTGCTGATTTAATTGCATCATTAACCGCCGATTGTTCTTGTAGTTTTGTTGCAACATCTGATGGTCCACCAGTAGTACCTTTACAATAGTAATTACCTCTAATTTGACCATCACCTGTTATTGCTCTACCATTTGGCCAGAAAAATAATCCGTTATGTCCACTTGATTTTTGGTCGATACCATCTGCAATTTTCGCAACTGCAACATCACCTGTACCAACAACAAAGTCAACACCTTCTAAATTTGCAATACAAGCCGGAATAATACCATTGTTATTTTTACCATCTTCACCCGTAAACGCACCTTTTAATAGTTCATAAATTCCAAAACCTGCTAGACCATAAAGAGCTAATTGTTTTGCGTTTAATCTACCTTTTAATTTTTTTAATTTATCGAAAATTTCAGGTTTAAATCTTTTAAGTTGTTCTGCAGCCTTTCTCGCTAAATCCGCACCTCTGTCACCAATCTTAGATAAAAGACCCGCACCTTTAGCAACTTCTTCTGCTGGCTTAACAACATTTTGTGATACAAATTTAGAAACTTCAGGAGAAGAGGCCTTTAACGCATTTGGATTTAAAGCCGGATTACCACCTTTAACTCCTTTAAATTGATTAACCGCTTTAACTTCCCCACTTGCTTTTTGAAATGCGTTTTTCAATGCCGCCTCAGCTTCTGCCGCTGACATACCATATGTCTTTGTTAACGTTTCTTGTGCTAATTTTAAATTTTGTGGGTTAGGAGGCATTACCGTTCCTTTAGGATAAACTTTTTTAGCTATATCCTGAAATGTTTTTGAATCTGTAAGGAACCCTTTTAATTTTGCCGCAATTTCAGGAACTTTATTTGCCTGTTTTACAATTGCAAATGCATCTTGGGTTGCCAATTGACCACTTTTTAAAGCGTTAATTGCCTCGTCTGCAGTTTTAAATTTAGACATTGCAGGTATTTCATTTTTAAATGTTTGAAATAAACCTTTTTCGTTTTTCAATACATTAGCTAATACCTCAGCACCACCCTTAGCCGCTTGAGTTACTTGTTCATCAACTTCCTCTTCCGGTGTTGATGTTATTTCTCCTTCTGATATAATTGATTGTGCTTTTAAATTGGTTGATTCAACCAATGATAACATTTTTCTAATTAAATCTACGTTTTGATTATTTTCCATCTTTATTTTATTTTTATTTTTTTTTAACCTTGCATTTGAGATAATAATCCTCCCATGTCCGCTTCAACTCCTTGTTTAATTGCATCATCAGGAACCGCCGAAGCTAATTTACTCATCTCACTTTTTGATTTATTTGCGGCATAGTTTTTATATTTTTCTCCTCCGTATTCCATGGCCTTATTTAGTCCATAAAACGCACCACCCACTTTAAGTCCTTTAGTTGCACCCTTTTGCGCCATTGAAGATGTGACATTTCTTAATGGATTAGTGATATCTTGTTTAATCCCTTTAGAAACTACATTTGCTAATGATGGATTGGCTTTAGTTGCCGCTTGAATTCCTGGACTAAAAGTCGCTTTCATATCGGTAAAAACTTTTCCGATACTACTCTTAGCGGTAGATACCATAGATTGTGCTTTAGTACCAAAGAACCCCGCCAACCATTCAAATGGTTTTGCCAATAATCCTAAAATTTTAGTTGCACCACCTGCGAGCATTTGTACCAAAGGCCCTAAAACTTTAGGTGCCATTTTCGCAATATTACCACCCGCAGCTTTAAATGCCACTTGTAGTCCCTTAGCCGCTCCTGAGAATATTACACCAACAAAACAAACTGCGATGTCAATATATGCCCAAACTCCTTTAGCCTTTCCTGTAACTAATTGATAAATTTTCCAAATTGCTAATATACCCCATATAATACCTGTTGCTAATTTACCAACACCGATTGCTGTTAATGCAACGTCAAGACCGATACCAACAGGAGATAACATAAAATGTTCTAATTTCTCCATGAACCAAGGTAATCCTTTTGAAAGTACCCATGAACCAGCTTGTTTAACTTTATCCCAGGCAGCACCCGCAACTTGTTTCGTTTTGTCCCACAATTTACTAGCACCACTTTTTATATCATCCCATAATCCTTCCATTAATAATGGATATTTTTGAAATAATTTTTCTTTAACAAAATCCCAAGCTTCTTCGATTGTTTGAATTCTACTAATTGAAAATGAACTTTCTAAAAGTAATGAATAACCATACTTTAATTCATATTCCATTATTGCGGTCGGTTGATTATCTAATAAAGGATAAATCAGTTTTCTCATTTTAGAGAATAAATCCGAAGATTCCATCAATGAGTGTTTATAAGATAGAGTAAATTGATTTTTAAACATCTCACAAACAAAAATTGGGTTTGGTGTATTGATATCTGTACTTAGACCCGTTTCGAGGTCTACAAGTCTATCAAACATTTGTAGATATCTACCGTCTTTTGTAATTATAGGTTCTCCCATGTTTTTCGTGATTACTATATAAATATCAAGGAAATATTAATTATTTGATTTGATTTGCGGGACCGTCCCTTTTTGTTCTATCATCCATTTTTTTATTACCAATTGGATTACCTGGTCCTCTCGTAAGTTTAGTCCCAACAATATCGGACCATTTTGTTACTTCTGGATACCCTTGACCCCCACTTTGTGTTGCTGAAGTACCTGCCGTTGGTTGTGCCGCCGCAGGGTCTTCTTGTTCACCAATCTCTTGATTTTCAGTCTCTTGTGAGATAATGTGTTTTAATTGTTTCTCTGTTATAACGAGCTTCATGTATATAAATAGTAAAAATATTTTTGTATATCCAAAAAAATACATAATTTTACAATCAATTTAAACCTGATAATATGAAAAAGTTATTAATTCTACTGTTATTACCGTTACTATTTGGTTGTGAGAAATACATGGAATTTAGTGAACCGCATTTAACTGGAGGTAAATGGGTTTTTGTGGATTACGATATTATACCAATAACCTCAGTATCTCCGGTCTCCATTGTTAAAAACGATACTATTTGTATAAATTCTTTTGGTAGTTTAAGTTATATTAGTGGTAATATATCAATAGGTCAAAATTTTAATTCAACTCCTCTTGATAGAAGATTTGTAAAAGGTAAGACTGTGTGGCAATTTGATGATAATAGTTATTCTCTTTATTGTAATTTTAGTCCTACAGGTGTACCAACTCACAATAGATATCAAGTAACGTTTCCATCTTATTTGATGAAAGAATATGATAAAATGGAAATATATAACACTTCTATTGGTTCAGTCACAAATTACTCGTTTGAAACGAATGCAATGGGTGCGAATTACGCAACTAAACTAACTCTATTAAGTCCTGAAATTGTTACTGATTTGTATCTTTCTAATGGTGCAAGAGATAAGGCGGTTACCGTTAGGATACTATTAAAATTTATGAGATAAGTTACTCATCATAAATTGTTGGGTCTTGTTTGGCAAACATTTTGATGAATTGTCCCGCTTTAGCATTTGCTTCATCTTCTATCTCACCCCCAATATCGGGTGGTTGTACCTCAAGACGACCTTGTTCAAATTGTTTGTGGTGAACCATCTCATGAGCAATACTTCTCATCACATCGACAAGTGCTCTATTTTTACAAGTAACTTTGATTATTTTATTTTCTTTGGTGTAATCATAGTTAGCGGTAGTCTTTAGACCGTCTCTATTATTTTGAATTGATATGGTAGGCGTGCTTTTAAGTTCAAGTTCATTTTTAACGAACTTAACAAACTTATTTAACTTATCCTTTTTATTATCATCTAAAACTGGCATACTAATAAATATTACAAAGTTTTTTCTTCGGGTAAATCATTTTCACCAAAATATTGGTTTAACAATTCTATTATAAATTCCTCATCGATATCCATCATATCACCCTCATCAATAATATCAGGAGAATAAAACTCAATCTCATCAAAATTAAGTTCAAGTACTCTGTAGTACTTGTCTTCGTCTTCTTTTGTGGAAAATTCAACGTACAACCTCCTGTTGTCATCGTTGTAGAAATATTCTATGATTGTCATTTGTAAACAATCATAATTATATAGTTTTTTTTGAAAATCTATTATGCCATGTCAGAATGAACGTTTTTAGGGTTCATTGCAATACTATTTGAATTTAAAACCTCATAATGTAAGTGTGCTCCCATTGCATTTCCTCTATACGGGTCACCGGCAGCACCACCAGAATATCCTATTAATTGTCCCTTTTTAACTTCTTGTCCTTGGCTAATTAACCATTTTTTTACGTGACAGAATTTGGTTTTTATACCTATACCTGTATGGTCTAATTGTATAAATCCACCACATCCATTTGGTGTTGTGTCTCTTGCACTTAACACTCTACCGTCTGCAGGTGCATAAAGAGGAGAACCTGAAGCTGCAGGTAAGTCAACACCCTTGTGATTTTTACTACCGTAACCTAAATTTCTCATACCAAACCCACTTGTTATTTTTGTGGCTTTACCTAATGGGTTCATTAATTGTGTACCCGCAGGTATGTTTGTTGCAAAAGATGCTGGGCCGCCCGCAGATGAACCACCACCATCTCCTGAAAACGCACCACCCAATTTTTCAACTGCACTACCAACAGGGTCTTTCATAAATTTAGCAAAAGCAGCTAATGCTGGTGCCTCCTTTTCAAGACTATTCATTAATCCACCTTCTTCAGGTTTAGATTTCTCATCAGATTTAGGTTTTTCGTCTGTTTTGGGTTTTTCCTGCTCGTCCAACCTAATCATTAGATTTTTAAGTTGGTTTTCTGTTAATTTAAGTTTCATACAAATATAAATATATCATTTGATAGAGTTGTGACATAATTAATAGTATGGATTGGTATACTATTAATTATTTGTACCCGAAATCCTTTAAAAGATTTTGTGACGTCATGTTTCCTAACACTGGTGTTGTGAGTATTTCGACATTAGTTTATTATGACATGAAGAAACTATATCATTTTTTTGACGGTGAAGGTGTTTATCTTTTTGTGGAAAGATTACACAAATCTTTATGGAATTACAATATAAGTTTGGATAATGGTATATGTTTTGGGTTAGGAACCTCAAGAAAAAATAGAGAAGAAATTGAAACCGATGGGTTCATGGATTGTTTTAAAATATTGGATAAAATTTTAACTGAGAAACAATCAGGTATTTATACATAAGATGTCTATAAATTTTTTATTACAAGCAACCAGAGTTATTCATTTAGGAAATTATGATGAAACTGAAATCAGAATGATTTATGATTATATTAGAACTCTTGACAATGAGACATTAAATGAGTATCTTAATAAAAGCACAATATTAGCATATAAAAACGATTTAGAATTTTATATTGAAGTAATTGATGCTATGATACACATATTTGAGGAAAGGGAAGAATATGAAAAATGTCAAATTTTAAAAAATAAAAAACAAGAAACATTAAATTTAATAAACATTTAAAAACTATAGTATATGTCAGTATTTGGAATGTCCGAAGAGGAAAAAAAGAAAATCTTAGAAAAACATAAAACGGCAACTAAAAACCATTATGTTAAAGTTGGTGAAACAAAAAAGGGATTACAAAAACCTGAAGAAAAGAAAGATAAAAAAACCTCCTAAATTAGGAGGTTTCTTTTTTATTTAAATGTCTCGTAAGTAATATATAGGATAACCAAAAACATCCTGAAATTGAGTAAAAGATAGCGTCTGCTCCCCAATACGAACCTGTCACTTCCATCATTAGCTTGAACAGTGCATCGTATCCAAGAGGTAGAAAGAACATTGCTAACATTAGAGACGTATCTTTGTAAAAAATTAATCTCTTGTCTTTGTTTTTTAATTTTTTGATTCTGTTCACCATCGGGGTCCATGTATAAGAGGTTTATCAATTTATGGTTTTCTACCTTTTTTTATAAATAGTTTAAAAACCAAATTAATGCCACTCCTCAATGGTTGTTTGTGTTGTTTCCCTAACTTGTCTTAAGATACCATCCCTCATTTGTGCAACATTGGGGTCATATGTCCCATGAAATTCAACCCAAATCTTTTTAATATTTTTAGGCCAACCCCTATCTAACATATTTCTTAAAATTGAATATTCAGACCACTCAATATCCATTTTTATAAAGACATTATCTTTATCTTTAAATTGGTTAACAAACTCTAAAAAGTCAATACATTCAACTTCATGTTGACTAAAGTAATCTTGATAATTTTTAGAACCACCTGTTTCCATAATTAACGAGCCTTGGCTTGTCCCATCGTGACCATATTGTCCAAATATTGTTTTACCATTTCTTGTCCATACCGCTTGTCTGTGTACAGTTATGTTAAAATTTTCACCGAATGTATTTTTTACACAATTCTCTGGGTTCATTAACATGTTAGGTTCAAACGTATGTATTTCCCATGTATTATCGATAGGTAAAATATTTCTTACAAAATCTTGTAATCCTTGGCAATCATGACAACCCAAGTCTAAAAATACATTACTTTCATTTGAGTTAGGGTTATTAAAAACAAAACGATAATTTCTATAGTTAAAATCTTTTCCTTCCCACCCCTTTTCTGCGTGTGCCTTTTCATAATGAACTCTATCATCTAAATTTAAACCATACTTTTCCCAATTGTTTAAAAAATATAATAAGAATTTAAATTTATCTGAGTGGTATTCAGGTCTCTGTTCATCCCAATTATCTCCTCGATAATAATGAAACATACACCCACCAATAATTTGACTTCTATATTCTTTTTTATATGGAAATGGAACTTGACTATTTTTAGTGAAAATATAATCAGTTTCAATATCAATTGCGGCAGTGTGTTTAACCCAATTAGGTTTTAAATTAAATCTTTTTATAAAATCATCAGTACTACCACCACAATCGGTATACGTTTTCCAAGTATAATCTAACGTAGACATATCTACTTTATTTGATATCATACTGAATATTGGATGTAGATATTCTATTGTTTCATCTTGTCTTTGTTGATAAACAGCGCCCACTTCACTATTTCCTAATAAACTATTAAATGTAAAATCTTTGTATGGGAATACATCATTATCCATTATCACTGTTATGTCAACACCAACATCTTTTTTTGCATAATTGTCCAATGCGAAATTAATTGCAGTAAAATGAGAAACGTTTGCAATTTTGTGGTCTCTCGGAGAAGATATCATTTGTAAATTGTAAATTTTACAAATCTCACTTATTTCCTTATCAACCACATCATCTTTAGCGTTGTTTATAATGATTAATTCAAAATTGTCTTTACAATGTTTTTTAAGTTGTGCGTATTGTAGAGTGATGAATTCTGGTTTACTATAGGCAACCGTATAAATTTTAACTAACTTATTTGTGTCAACACTACACATCTTATAATATTCAAACCAACCACATTTTTTTAACTCGAACAATTCTTTATTGTTTACATAAAGAAAATCATACACTTTTTCATCACTACCGACAACACCCTCTTTTACTATGTTATCAATTTCATTGTGTATTAAATTGTAATAAGTGTCTACTTTGTTTTTTGGTACAATCCATGCAGTTCCTTGAATTCTTCTGTTTTGTGACATGAAGTAATGAAACTTATCGTCATTAATTACTAAATTATCGGTATGACTAAAATGAATTATTTTATCATTAAAATATTCGGTGGAAACAATTGGCCACTTTTTGTTTTCGTAATTTGAGATGTTTTCTCTCATTCCACCTGCATCTGCCCAAAAAAAGTAATCACTATTAAAATTATTTTCGTCCTTTGCTTTCTTAACAAATTCAATTTTGTTAAAATTGATAATGTTATATAAACAATAGTTTACTTCTGCCGATGTTGTATATATTAGTTTACTTCTAAATTCAGGTGACGACATTACACAAGATAATCCCGTATAATATGTTTTATAGAACTCCAATTCTTGTAACGGTATTTTGTGAATTACTGTCTTTTCTAAATTAGGGTCATATTTTATTCTATGTTCTAAAATGTAATCATGGTAGTAATCATCAACAAAAAAGTATAGATAACAATCTAAACTTAATAAATTTTTAACCCAATTTTTATAGGCATCATTCCCAATACCAAATCCCGAATGTTTCCACTTATCTCTACCAATATAATATAATGCGGAAACTACTGTTACCTCACTTATATGTTGTCCCATAACATTACTGCGTCTTTATGATGTATCAAAATATTTTCATTTTTAACTAATTTACTTTGTTCGTTATAAAATGAATGTAATGACATATTATGGTAATTTAATACCGTAGGTACATATCCTTCTCCATAACCATAATAACCCTTCTCATGCTCTTCTAATAAAGTTTTAAGAGCCCTATTGGAAAGTCTAACTATCGGAAAGAATGAACCATATTTTTCTTTAACGTACTCGGGTTGGTTATCACCAAAACCTGGATAATGTATTAACCAATTCCATTCTTTTCCATGGAACGAAAACATTGGTTTACACATGAAAGGAACATTAGATGGATTGGTATTATCTAAATCACTAAACAAATAGGTAATTGCACAATCCGTTGTGTCTCCTTTGTATAAATCTACAAATTCCTGTAATTGATTATTTGGAAATGTTACGTCGTCGTCAAAAAACCAATAATAATCGTAATTAGGATATAATTTATAGAAATATAACATTCTGAATTGTGGATAGAACCATATAATACTTCTACCTCCCCCTAAATTCCACCAATGTTTATCGCTAGCATTTTTATCAAAATTTAATGTTTTTCTAACATTTTGTTCGGTATAGTTTATTACATTATCTTGAACAAAATCTAACGATACGTTTGTTGGTAATGGTCCTTTGTTAGTTACATCACATAGAATGTATTCATCGTTATTAAATTTTAAATTCTCCTTCCAATTTTTATAATATGCTGTTATGTGTGCGGTTGCACAGATTACAAGAGCTTCGTTCATATTTTTTATTTAGATGCGAATAATACACCAACATGGTCACCGGCAAATGTAAAATTACCTATGGTATGTAATGTGTATCCCCACTCTTTAAATTTATTTATAAATAAATCTTTTATTTCATGACTATGAAATTCAATAGCCATTTCTGTTATGTTTGATAATAAATTAACATCAACATCAAGTATTAATGTTTCAAATCCTTCGATATCACTTTTAAGTGCTGTTATTGGATATTCTCTTAATAAATCCTCAACGTCTTTTGTTGAATTAATACCCTTACAGATAAAACGAAATCTTTCATCGCCTTTAGTGTAATCACTATAAAAATTAATATCTTCCTGAGACATATCAACTCCAACAACATTAGTTGCACCTTGAGTACCAAACCAAATCGGACTAAACTGTATTGGGTCTTCAACACCAAACCATCTTCCACATCCTAAATCCAAAACATACTTATCTTTAAAATTAAAAGGTTGCCAATGGTGTATTGAATTTTCAGATGTTATTCCATATTTTTTAATTCCGTTAACCTCAGAATATTTCATTTTAAAAAATGAATCCCACTCTTTAATTCTATTGTATTGGTGAACCATACAATATGGTTTACCGTCTTGTGTTACAATTTCATTACCGTTGTGAATTGGTAGTCCGTATTTGTAATTTCTTTGAAATCCCCAAGAAACAAATTGTTCCGTTGGACCTGCGGTTGCGCAATGAACAACAAATGGTTCAGATGTGTTTGTTATCTGTAAACTGTTTTTATATTTTTCAGTTCTTAAAATGACATTCATCGCACCTTGGTCCACGCCCTCAGTTTCCTCAGACTTTGTTTCTTTAATCAAATCAAAAATATCTGTTGATAAATTTTCAACTTCTCCGACTTCTCCCATAATAACGCCCGCACAAAGTACATCTTCATTTTTAACATTCTCCGTGTGACTATCAAAACATTTTGTTATGATACCATAATTCCACCATTCATGTTGAATAATAAGACCTTCCGAACCTAATAATAATTTATTAGATTTATTGTTTCTATACCAATCAAATGGGTCATCTTGGAACACAACATCGAATGTATCTGTGAGAAGTACAATCGTTGATTTATCTTCAATAGTTTTGAAATATTGTTGTTGGACCAAATGTCTTTCATATTTCATTACCTCAATACTTTGACTATGTGGTGTTGGATAATGTTGAATATCAAATCCTAATTCTGATAAAGTTAGAATATCATTTGGTATGACCTCGTCTAAACATAATAGAACTTTTTTTGCCTTGCAATATTTTGCGGCAGATTTCGCCCAAACATCAATCCTCTCTCGAGTACAATGTTTTATAGTTCCAATTAAAATTTCCATTAAATAATTACGTCTTTTCTATTTAACCAGTTTCCTGAATTATCCACTGGCCATAATACCCATTTATGGGGTTTATTGGTGGTTGTTAAGGTTACACTATATGTTGTTTGTTCACCCGAAAAAACTCCATTATCATCTTGAGGATTGAAATCTTTTCTATAGATAACCGTACCATCTTCACTCTCTATTCCTAAATACAAAAAACTAAAATTATCTGATTGTTGTTTTAAGAAATCAAAATCCCAATTCACACTAATAATGTAATCTTTAGGTTTTTCTAACCACCACTCTGTTTCGTCATTAACGGGTGGATATTTTCCATCAATTGCATCTTGATGTAGTTTTCTATGTAAGAAATTAATACCCGCATAGAGTTCATAATCATGGTGAGTTCTAACTGTACCTAAACCATATACACCTAAGTCGATACCATTATCTTCTTCTTGTAACATATGACGAAGTCTACGTTTACTATCGTTATCCATTTCCCACCAAGGTTTATCTACTAAACCCTTATCTTTGTTTTCTGTATTGAAATCAGTCCAATGTTTTGTTCTTCCTTCTCTTGTATATTCGTGCCAAACAATTGTTTTATGTGGGTGGAACAAATCATACCCTAACGTATACGAACGAATTGATAAACTAATCTCATCTCCCGCAAAGTAAATGTTTGGGTCATACTTGTATTCCTCACAATGGTAACCCCAAGTAAAGAAGAAGTGTCCACTAACAAATCTAGCGGGGATTGGTTCTGTTAATTTTTCCCAATCAGGTATGTGATGAGGTCTAAATAAAATAGTTCCACCTGGTGTGAAATTAGACGGAACCATTTTATATGGCTCAACGTTTAACAAGGTATTATCAGATGGTCTATACATTCCGGCATATGCGGTAATGATTGGTTTTTCAGAACCTGTTTGTTCCATCATAGTAATTAATTCCTCATCCCAATCCTGTAAAAATCTGTGATGTGAATCTAATTGCATTGTGTATTCTTCATCTTCCCACAATTTTTGGATTTCACTTCTTGCCCAACATAATCCTCTACTTTGGTTCCAAGGATAATCTAATATTTTAAATCTTGGGTCGTCCGCAAACTCACCCATAGTTTCTGTTTCATCTCTTTGCCAGCAAATACCGAAAGTTAACATTTCGGGTTGTTTTGCCTTTGCAATACAGTCTCTAATTGTTGGTAGTAATTCAGGGTCTCTATATGAGGCAATCTGAACAAAAATTTTTCTATTTCCCATTTTATGTTTTTTTATTTTAAAATATACTATTTTTTTTTCAAAAAAAGAACTAAATCCCAATTTGGTTTTTTAATTTTTTTTATCTATATTTTAGTACAACGTATTTCATATGAAAAAAACATACCAACCTACTGTTATTGAAAAAGCCGATGAAATTATTGAGGCACTTAAAGAAAATTACTTTTTTGAGGACTATGAGTTAGAATCTACCGATTTTGCAAAAACATACTTTTGTGATTCTTTGACCGATAAATTCATTTCAGGTGATTTAGATTTTGAAGAAGATGAATTATATACCGAAGAAGAATTTGAAAAATGTTTAAGGGAGGTTGTTGCGGGAACAATTCTTTATGAATTGAAATCCAAGGGATTAGTTGAATCGTATGAAGACGACACAACCGAAGAAATGTTCTTTTTAACCAATAAGGGTAAGGAAATGTTAAAGGACCAAGGTGACTTTACTGACACCGAATAATTATTTCTTTTTCTCCTCAATATGTTGAGAATAAACAGACTTCTTTTGTTGTCTTACTTTATCCTTTAACTGAGTTAACATTTTTTGTGAATTAGATAAACCCATGGAAATTCCATTAATCCTACCGTTTGTTACGGTTTTTAAACCTGACGGTATAGCATCTTCTAATTTTCTCAATTCCTTAATAGTCTCATTTAATGAATTTTGTAACTCATCAATTTTAAATTGAACTCTACTAAATTCTTGTCTCGATACTTTAGATGCTTGTTCGTTTAGAAGTCTGTTTAGGACTTCTTTTACCTGGTTTTCTGAAATGATATTCTTTTCCATACTATCATAAATACTTTTTTATTATTAAATTTTTTTATTTCGGTCTTTTTTCTTATCTTTTATCAGTAATATAAAAAATATGAGTGACATTTTTGAAACCCTGTACGATTTTGATGACATTTTGATTGAACCAGCAACTCTGTCTTCAATTAGAACAAGAAAAGAAATTAACGTAAGAACCATTTGGGGGGACTTACCTATCATGACCGCCCCAATGGACACTGTTATTAGTCAAGATAACTTTCATTTATTTAAAAATAAAGGTATTGTACCAATATTACCAAGAATTGCAAATCCCCCAAAAGATTGGATAGACACCAATGTTTTTCTATCTTATGGTTTGGAGGACTTTGAACGTATATTCCTAATGGAAAGAAAAAGAGTTAATTCGGGGGATAGGATTAAAGTTTTAATTGATGTTGCTAATGGTCATATGCAACATTTATATGATTTAGCAAAAGAAGCTAAATTGATATATGGTTATGACATGTGTTTAATGGTTGGGAATGTTGCCAATCCTAAGACCTTTCAAGAATATTGTAAAATAGGTGTGGATATGGTTAGAATTGGTATTGGTAATGGAGGAGGATGTTTAACCACCGTTCAAACGGGTGTTGGATATCCAATGGCATCTTTAATTGAAGAGTGTAACGATATTAAGAAACATGGTGGATGTAGGACAGAAATTATTGCGGATGGTGGTTTTAAAAAATATTCTGATATCATAAAGGCGTTGGCTTTAGGTGCCGATTATGTTATGTTAGGTTCAATATTAAATAAATGCTTAGAAAGTGCAGGTGAGACAAGTAAAGAAAATTACGAAACCATAAACCAATTTTCAAAAGAGGCACACGATATGTTTAATGCGGATATTCCCCTTTATAAAAATTTTAGAGGAATGAGTACCAAAGAAGTACAGAAATCGTGGGGTAGAGACGATTTAAAGACATCTGAAGGGGTTACAAGAAGAAATGAAGTAAAGTATACAATCGAAAGTTGGTGTCAAAATTTCGAGGATTATTTACGTTCTGCAATGAGCTATACAGGAAAAAAAGAACTCCACCATTTTATTGGCGGAGTAAACTTTAATATGATTACAGGGAAATCGTTTAAACGATTTGATAAATAATTAATTAACTCTGAAATCTTCAGAACTCTTTAATTCGTGGTCTCTAATTAATCCTTCTTTGATGTATTTTCTAATTAATGCAGATACCTCTAATCCGTTCTCTTTTGCCGCCTCTTCGATTTTATCGAAATAAGCTGGTACAATTCTAAACGACAACATCTTAATAAGTTGTCTATGTTTCGGTTGGTCTGAGTGACCAATTGGTGATTTTTTTTCAGCCATTGGATGATATGTTTTTATATAAATATTTGTTATTATCCATTTTTTTCCGTATATTATAAATAAAAACAAGAATTATGTCAGAACAATTAAACCCAATCAAACTTTGTGAGGAGAAATACCCCGAAACAACCGCAGAATTCAAAAAAATATTAAAAGAACAATATGAGGTATTCTGTAGAAAACAATTAAACTATGGTCCTGATAATATCTCCGTAGGGACCCGTTTAGAAACCCCTGAAGAGGTTAAATTATCTCAAACAGGACTTTGGTTCAGAATGAACGATAAGATACAGAGATTGAAGCAATTGGTGTTATTAGGTAAACCCGATACCGTTGGAGAGGCGGTAGAAGATACATATCAAGATTTATCTGTATATAATATCATTGCACAAATTGTGATTAGAGGTAAATGGGCTAAGTAATCTGTAAAATTGATTATAAGGGCAAAATTCACCAATCTGTGTTTTTTGCCCTTTTTTTATTGTTTATATACGGACATAAGGTTTATAAAAGTATTTATTAAAAAAAACGAAATAACATGAGAGCTAACGTAAACAACCCATCATTTGTGTCCTTTTTAGAAGGGGTCTCAAATAGTATTTTATCTGCGATAAACCTCGAAGCATACTTCAATTTAAGTAACGAAAAAAAGATGTCATTACTTTATGCGGTTTTTAACATGATAAAAAGTATGGCTAAAGTTAAGAGTAATTTAACCGATGCTGAATTGAAAAGTTTTATTGTGGTTTTATGGAAAAAGAATGAAGAATCTGAAAACTACGAATTTGCTGCAGTTTTAAATGATATTACGAAAAATTTTGATTTAATCAACGAAATGGTGATTAAAAAACTAAAAACAGTAAAAGAAACTAAACGAACAAAAAAAACAGACGTATAAGTAAAGATGCCAAAATATCTCGATGCTAAAACTAAAAAGTGGTATGCCACTCAAACTTTAAAGTGGTGTAGGGATTATTTTGGTGTAAATGAACGTAAACGTACTAAATTAGTGTTTGAGTTTAGTGAGAGACCTAGAACGATTAAGAAGGCAATTGTATTTGGGAATTACTGTTTTTGGCGTAATAAGATTACACTTTATTTACCTCATTGTAATACGGTTGATGAAATAATATCGACAATTATCCACGAATACACACATTATCTACAATCTAGACCAAAATACCAACATTACCAAAAGCATTACTACTATTCAACAAATCCATACGAAAGGGAAGCCAAAAGAAATGAAGAGAAATACACTAAAATGTGTCTAATGTTTATACGTCAGTATCTTTAACTATTTTAGCTTCTTCTATTTCTCTCATAAAAAGTAGGGTATCATCATTGTTATTTCTACTTCTCACAACAACATCACACATCCAAAAATCTTTAACATCACTAACAAATCCCTCTTTGATTTGGGATTGTTTAACTTTTCGGTAAATCCAATATAACTTATCTTGATAGTTAACTAATTCTTTGTTTAATACCATATACTATTTGTGGTCATTATTATCACAAACCATTTCTAATTCATCCCATTTGAATTTTGGTTTTTGATTTAGAAATACAAAACATCTCCATTTATTACTTTTTTCAAAATAAATGTGTTTTTGCATGTGTGATGGGATTGCTGCATTTGTTGGTAATCTCTTTACTGGATTATCAAAAAATACTTTTATTAAAACTGTTAGGTTCTCGGTATCGTCCCATTTTCTTTCTTGCTCTTCCAATAATCTCCACTCACCTCTATTCATATATTGGTCCTGTAGCATACAGTTCAAGTATGTGAATGTTTGTTTAAGATTTTCCATGTTATCAGAAAAAGAGGCTGCGGGTGCTAGGTGACCTTTATCATATATGTTTTTCGCATAATCTTCGGCATCTGACGTGTGAATATTTTTTTCTGTGTAAAAATCCATAGTACCTCTATTAACATTTGTTGGTCTGTTAATAGAACGATATTTTAACCATAATGGTGATTCTAATTTTTGTGAATAAAGAACCTCAAAAACTTGATTTTTAACTCTTACTGTATCTTGAGCAAATGTGAATGCTGAAATTAATAATAACATTAAAGTCATTAATGTAATACCGAAATACGAACCTAAATTTTTTCTCATATGTTGTTTTCTATTAAATACCTATAAATCTCCAAAGGAGTATTAGAATTAACAGAAAATTCGCTATAAGGTATACTATTAACATCCAATGTTTCTTTGATATCTCCATCAATTTCTTGAGCCTCCTGTAGATTTTGTAATCTACCATTGGTATCATATGTCTCATCATTTCTTTTTAAAAGTATGTTTATATTATTGTATTGTTTAAATAATCCCCAAAGAAAATTACTTAAACCAGACATCGAATAATGCGACGCTGGGTACCCTTCACCGTATCTTTGTTCATAAAAACAACCCAACACTATTGGTGAATCTACTATGATATATTTTACCTTACCATATAATCTACTAATATTTCTATGTTGATTTGCGGTGATAAAGAATTGGTCTTTTAGTTGGGATACATTCCCTTCCCACGCAACTTCTTTAGGAAATTCATAGGTGTACTCGACATCCATATGGTTCTTTTTCATTTCGGTAAATAATCCCGATGCCTGTGTAGATTTCCCAATACCAGGTCCTCCAAAAAAATTAATAATTACACTTTCCATATTGTAAAATATACACAAAAAAAGGGAGACTATAAAATAATCTCCCTTTTAATTTTATTCTTTTTATTATCTTCCAAAGATATAACGAATACCAAATTGTGCGGTCCACACATCAAATACTGATGAGTTTCTACTATACGTATCTTTCAACAATACTGTAGAACCATCCATTAATTTTTGTGTTGCGAATTTGTAAACTGGTTCGTTATTAACCACAGATGAATAAGTTAAAATTGCTGGGTTTGTAAATCTTTGAGAAACTCCCCACTCATCATTTAACATATTACCGAAGTTAAGAATATCAAAACGTAATTGAATTGTATTTCTTTCACCCTTTACGTTTACATAGAAATCTTGAACTACTGAAAGGTCAAATCTATGTAACCAAGGTAAGAATGAACCATTACGTTCTGCATATTGTCCTCTACGAGTTGATAAATAATCGTCTTGTTCGATGTAAGACCAAAATGCCGCTTGTTGTTCAGCTTCAGTATAAACTCTTGTACCTACTGTCAACGGTGCAAATTTGATGTCTGTCATTTGTTTAGGAACAAAGATTAACTCATTGTTATTAACTCTGTCTCCGTTTAAATCACCCGCAACGAAGTAAGATGCTGAACCACTTCTTTGACCAACATAACCAATGGTTACTGAAGTTGCGGCACCATATCCTTTCTTACCATATTCAATTCTATAACCCAATAAACCAACGGCTCTATCAGGAACTAAGAAATCTGAATTTGATAATAATGGGTTGTTGTTACCGTTAACACTTCTAATAGATTGCCAAGTACCTGATGCGATTGAACCTCCACTCATATAATCAACAGCGGTTGATTTAGTGTAAGCAATACTACCGAAGAAACCTTTTGTGTATGGTTTTTCTAATTTAACACTTAATGCACTGTAGTTAGCGTCGTTATTGTTAGTTAATACCGCACCCATTGATACGTTATCATTAACTCTAACACCTGCATCTGTTCTTGCAAATAATGCTCTTTGGTCAACACCACTAAACTTGCCTGTTGGAACGTCTAAGTTTGCATTGTAGTAGTGAACTGAGTTGATGTTTTGATTGAATAAGTATTCAACAGAACCAACCAAACCTAAAGGTAGTTTTTGGTCTACCGCTACGTTAGTTTTCCAAACTTGTGGGAACTTGTAATTTGCATCTGTAAATGCTAAGTCAAATGTTGAAGGTAATGTTGGAGTTGAAGGAATGAAGTATTTCTCAGGGTTAGCAGTGAAACCGTATCCTGCTGCAGCTGCTCCACTTACATCAATAAATCCTGTTAACACACCATTGTTACCAACTTGGTTTGAAACGAATACATACGGAGGACGACCTGTGAATACACCTGTTCCACCACGTACTTGTGTTTTCTTATCACCTTTAACATCATAATTGAAACCAAAACGTGGTTCCCATAACAACTGTGCTTTAGGTAATGTGCCTGTATTAAATCTTTCACCATTTGCAAAAGTCATTGCGGTAACCGCAGGATTTTCTAATGCTGTATTTTCAAAATCAATAAGAGCACTTCTTAAACCAAATGTTAATTTTAATTTATCAGTTGCTTGATATTCATCTTGAGCATATAAATCTAATCTTTGTGTTTTCAATGTTTGCATTGGGTCAACCGCTCCTGGTAATGCAGAATATCTGTATTGAAATCTAAATGGTGCTAATGTTGATGGTTTTCCACCATTTGCTAAAGATTGATTAGCTGCGGTATAGAAATCATTCAAACTATTGAAAATGTAAACACCATTAGATGCGGGATAGAATAAGTTATTAGATTGATATTTCTCGTAATTGAAACCTAATGTGAAAGTGTGCTTATCCGTATACTTTGTTAAGTTATCAGTTACGTGGAAAGTATTGTAATCTAATTTATTACCTGGTGTGAATGGGTCAAATCCTGTTGAGATGTAGTTTACTCTTGCAGAGGTTCCATCAGCAATATCAATTGTTGGGAACACACCTGTCATATAAGCTCTATCTTCAATTTGTTTATCATATCCAACGATTAAGTTGTTATGTAAAGTATTTGATAATTTAGAATTTAATTCTAATACCGCCGAACGAGTATTATCCATAATGATATAACCACTATTCTTAAAACTCATTGAGTTAAAGATTGTAGTTCTATTACCCGCACCTGCAGATTGTGAGTTTGAAATGTTAATCTCAGCATCTGAGTTATGGTGTACATAACGAGCGGTTAATTTATGTTTATCATTAATGTTCCAATCCACACGAACTAAGAATTTCTTAGATGCGTTTGTATTAGAATAACCCTCCCAAGGACCAGTTTCATAACCAAACTTATCTTTCATAAAGTCAGATAGAGTTTTCATATCATTGTATTGAACTCTTGTTGGTTGTGAACCACCCAATGGAGAACCTGCGGATGTCCAAGTTGTACCTGGTTCTGTTTTCTCTAATTGTTCGTAGTTACCGAAGATGAATAATTTGTCCTTGATGATTGGTGCACCTAAACGGAAACCACTAACCTTCTCATCAAATTTAGATGCGGTTACAGGAACTCCGTATGCTGAGTTACCAACATAACGAGAACTATTATCTCTTTGTGTTTGATAGTATGAACCTTCAATTTTGTTAGTACCACTACGTGTTACTGCGTTAATACCTGCACCAACAAAACCACTTTGACGAATATCAAAAGGGGCAATGTTAACTTGAAGTTGTTCGATTGCATCCAATGAAATCGCAGTAGACCCCGTTCTACCGCCTGCTTGAGCTGAAGAACCCAAACCGAAACCATTGTTGAATTGAGAACCATCAATTGTAAAGTTATTTAAACGTGAATCTTGTGCTCCGAATGAACTACCATCACCCAATGGATTATATTTGGTGATAGAGTTAATTGTTCTTGCACCTGTAATAGGAATAGATTGAAGTTCTCTTCTTGAGAATTGTTGAGAAGCTCCTGTTCTATCTTTTGAAAAAAGATTGTTTCTCCCACCTGTTACAACCACTTCTTTTAATGATGTACTAGCCTCAACTAACACAACATCTACGTTTGTTGTAACACCAAGAGAAGTGTTGATGTCAGATTGTTCATTTTGTTTAAACCCAACAAAAGATACAACCACTTTGTACGGTCCACCCACTCTTACCGCAGGAACCACATATCTACCAGATTGGTTAGTACTAGCACCATACTTAGTTCCGGTTGGTACGTGTACAATTTGAACGGTGGCACCTGGTAGTGTTTCACCTTTTTCGGTTTTGACGATACCGGAAATCGTCGAGGTTGTGACTTGGGCAAACCCCGAAATACCCACTGATAACATCAGCAGTAAACTGAGAATCGTTTTTTTCATTCTTGTTTTGTTTAAAAATTTTATTGTTGTTAAAATATACGGAAAATTATCCAGAAACACAAGGAGTTGTGAAGGTTTATCTGTTTTTTCCATACACAAATAAATAAATTATATAAACCTAAAAGGGTATGAAATATGGGTGACCATTTGTCAGTATAAAATTTATTTAGGGTCAAATGTCAAAGAACCTAAAAAAGTTTAAAATTTTATTTTTATCTGTACTATTTATAACAATATGGAAAACATTTACTCAGTTTTGATAACCGCAGTAACGGTACTTGGAGGCACAGGTGCTTGGAGATACTACGAAAAAAGGGCCTTACATAAAGAACGAGATGAAGATTTCATTCGTCATGATTGTAAGGATAGAATTACCAAATTAGAAGCATTGTTAGAAGCATCATCAAGAGAGAAAGATGATTTGAGAAATATGGTCCTAACCCTAACTAGGGAAGTTGCGGCATTATCAGTTAAAGTTGAATTCTTAACAAAAGAAAATGAAACTTTAAATAAAAGAACTACATCAAGAACAAAATAATATGAAAAAATATATTTTCACAGAAAGTCAAATTAAAAAAATTATTGATAGGACGATATCCGAGCAAACGGCGGAAAGTTATGAAGGTATCATAAAAACCGTTAACGGTAAAAAAGTTGTTGAAGCAACTTCAGAGATGGGTAACAAAAAATTATATCCTGTATCATTAAAGATTAATGTTGCAGACGGAACACCGGTATATGTTGAGATACAAAAAGGACAACCTCTTGTTTGGGGCAAAGACCCAAAAAATCCAAAAGGTGAAAACATTAAATTAAACTAAGATTTGTTTACACAAGTATCAAATATTTTTATAATATCATCCAAACACAACAAATCGAAACACTCGGAATAACCTGAGAAAGATTCTAAAATTGGTCTGTATTTTTTTACAGACCTTTTTTTATTTAATTTATCTTTTATCTCTTCTTCTAATTTTTCCGCGTCAGGAGTATCTATCCTTCGTAATATGGTTTCTAATACATAACCATCATATCCGTAAATTTTACTAAACCTTCTCATAATAAATCTTTTAGAAGTAATCCCAACCTTAACAAACGTTTTGCCGGTTGTCTCTTCTTTAATTAATACGAGATACAATGATTTTGGTAGATGTGCAATTTTTTTCTTTTTTTCTTGCGTTCTCTTAACTAATTTAGTTCCGATATAATCTTTAGCCTTATCTAAACTTTTAAATTCTTTGACGTCTCTATATGGATTGATTATGTACTTTTTAAATCTAGCAACATACAAAGTTTTACCACTATCAACGATATATTTTGTCCCTTTTAATGACTTATCAATATAAATCGAATAGTATCCCATTTTTAAAAGTAACTCTTGAGCCATATTATAATGTTATTATTTTTATAAAATTATAATTATTTTTTTTTGTATATTCAATATTCTATATGTATATTTGTAATTCAATTAAAAATTAAAAACGTGGAAAAAAGATGTACAGGTTGTAAAGAAGTCAAAGGAATTGATAGTTTTTACAAAAACAAATTAACACCCGATGGTCACAGTATCTATTGTGTTGATTGTACAAGGGTTAATTCGAAGAAATATTTTGAGAAGAAGAAACTTAGAGAAAACAAACTACAGAACGAAAATTTAATTAAGGACGTTTTATTAAGTAACTTTGGTGGTGTTGATAAGACGCAGATAGATTCACTAATGAAGGTTGTTGTTATTGAGAAAATGGTACACAACATATTAGATGAACTGAACCAACTTAAGAAATCTTATCTTAAAAACGAGAGATTATCTGAGATAGAACTATAGATATCTCGTATTTTATACCTGTTATTTATATTTATATTATATTTATAGGGTATGAAATTAAAAGATATTGCATTATACATTTTACGTGAGCAACCCGAACCGGAGGATGGGAACTTAGAAAATCCTGAAATTGGTCAGGATGAACCTCAAGGAGATGGGGAAAATCAACCTGAGGACGGAGAAGAGCAACCACAAGATGGTTCTCAAAACGAACCCTTAAAACCCAAAAAAGAAAAGAAATTATCACCAATTGATTTAATTAAGTCTCAGTGGATAGAACAAAATCCACATCTTAATGACACCATGATGGATGAGGCGATTAATTTTTTCAATAATCGCAAAAATAATCTAAGACCATTTGTTGACCCAAATAGTGTACCTAATGTTAGGAACATGCCAGAAATTTTTGCGTTTAAACAAAGATTTCCGGATTTTCCCGCCGAGAATATCCAAAAATTAAAAGACCTTCAAAACTATACTTGGGAACAGATTGAGTTCTTAATGGATAGATTTAATACCACTGAAGCTGCGGGTGAAGTTGACTTCTCAATTGAAGGGGATACTCCAGAAGATAGAGAAAGAAGTGCAAGAGAAAAATGGAATAAATCCCACAATAAAATTATTGATGAGGGTGGATTAGTTGTTTTTAAATGTGAGGGTAAAGATGAATCTATTGCATTTGGTCGATTACAACATATTTTAGTTGCCAAATATGGTGGAAATAGATGGTGTGTTACAATACCTCCGGGTGAAGGCTCAAACCTATATGTGGGTTATAGACAAGCAAGTGGTGACAGACATTTAGGTAAGAGTAGAAGAACTTTCTATTTTATTAAAGACGAAACAAAAGATGTAAGTGACCCTTATTATATTGCAGCATTACAAGCGGTTAATATGGAAACTGCACCTGATGAAGGACCATTTGTAATTACCCCAAGACCTAACGGTGACCAATATAAAAAATCATGGGAGGATGTGACCAGAATTTGGCCACAATTAATGGGAAAAGAAAATCTTATTAGACCATTACCATTAAGCCAAAAAGAAAAATTTGATGGTATTTTAGACAAAATTAGATTTTACCCTATTCCTAAAAATCCACCAGCAGCTGACGATTTTGCAATTCAATCAAGAGCAATACAAGAGATGTTTGTGGATTCACCAACGAGAGTTATCAATGACCCAAGGTCATTTATGTCGTTATCTGAAGACTTACAAAAGAAATATGTTGCTAATACCAATTTAGACAACTATAAGAAAAAATACAAAAATTTAGATGAAAGTAAGCCGTTTGGAATGTTAGAGGCATTAGGACCTAAACTTTTAAAATTCTTAGACGATGCCGTTTTAAAATACCAACTAAAAATTAAAGATGGCATTTTTGCAATCAAACAAAGCATATTACAGGCAAACTATAAAGTATCATTCACAGATGTTGATAATGATGCAATTAAAATGTTCATGGGTAAAAGTAATGAGAAATACGGTATCATGGATTTAAGTTCAATTGAGTGGATTAAACCGTTAGAATACATTAGAACCAAATCAACAACATATTTTTCACCTCAATCAAGAGAATTATTTATTTTACAAAGATATCAGAGTGAAAGTAGTGATGATTACTTCTATTGGATGTTCCCACAAAAAAATCTTACATCTAAAGATAAATCAAGTGTTCAACATTTAAGAGGTAGATATTTGAGTAAAGAACAAGGTGATGAAATACCAAACCAATACAAAAAATTAGGATAATAAAAAAGGGAGTTAAACTCCCTTTTTTTATGCCAATAATGAATAATATTCTTTGAAATGTTTAATACGGTCAGGTAAACCAATCGTACCACCATTTACTCTTTTAGTAATTTTTGTGACAACTTGGTCACTTGCGCCCTCATCAGCAATCTTATGTAAACCGTTCTTTGAGAAGAACCAAGCGGCGGATAATAATGCATATGATGATGATACTTTTTCTGGATTAGATAAAATATCCTCATTAATTGATTTACCAAACGCGGTATAGTTTTCCTTACCGGTTAATTGGATATATCCACGACCACAAAATTTTGCACCTTCCCCACTGCTTTCAGGACCATTACCCATTCTATTTCCATATACTAAATTCGCAATCTTTTCAGGTTTTCTTGCATATTCATTTGCTTTAGCTTCGGTTGGGAAATACTTTTTGAATATACCCATCAAACCCTTTGCTGAGTAGTTTAAGTTTTCTTTTGTAAGTCTAAATCCACCACTTTCATGTCCACATTGTGCTAAGAAGTGCGCCAATCTTAATGGAGTATTAATTTGGAATTTTGCAGCAGTGTCAGGGATTTGTGCGATAACCGCATCAGGAATATGACCCTTTAATCTTTCTAATTTTAATCCACCAATACTTGGGGCGGGCGCCGGTTCTGTAATTACTGTAGGTGCACTTGTAACACCTTCACTAAACATTTTAGACCAAGTACCATCTCCAACAATACCGTCAGCCGTTAATCCGTTTGCAGATTGCCAAGCTCTAACTGCCGCATCTGTTTTCGGACCAAATTTACCTATTGGGTCAACACCCAATTTTATCTGTAATTTTTTTACATCTTCTCCTTCTGAACCTAATTTAAGTAACATAATTTCTCTTGTTGTTTGTAAGTTTATTATCTATAAATACCTAATAGATGTTATGATTTCCTCCCATGTAAACCCTTCATTTGGTTCATCTTACGAGATGTGTGGGAAATCTTACGTAATTTCTTTTTTTTCTGTTTTGATATAGTTTTTGTCATAACCATAAATATGTAGTTTGTTGGGTATTTATATAAAAGATATTTTTTAATGAAGACAATCATTTTAACTGAAAAGCAAATTAGAAATGTAATAGATAATGTCATTTCTGAACAAACAATTGTAAGGAATGAAACTAGAACACCCGCCAGCTTACCCCCAATTAATATACCCTATAAGTTTCCTGCAGGTTACTGGATGCCAACACAGCAATTGGTTTCGCAGGTAACAAATGCATTGACGCCCGTTATTGAATTCATAAAAAAATACCAATCCCAAAAAATTGAAGTTTCAATACAAGCGGGAGAATCTCAAGTTACAAATGCGGATAATGAACCAACAAGTAAAAATAAAGGGAATAAGGTTCCACAAAAATATTTAGCAAACGGAAGAGCTAATTCCATTAAATCTATTATCAATAACTTTTTTGATAACTTAATTAAAACAAATGTTATTTCGGTAAAACCTACTTTTGGTGAAAATCAAATAGTAATAGGTAGTACACCGTATGTTTCAGGTAAAAATAACCCAAACGACCCAAAATATGCAGAAGAACAATTCATCAACGTTATCGTTAATACAACTGGTGAATCCGTAACTGTTAATGAAACATGTTTGGTTGGTCTTAAAGTAATGGTTGACTACGATAAATCTTGGTGTAAACCGGGTGTAGATGAAAGTAGATGTCACGCATGTGACGAATCCGTGTTTAGTATATATGCAAATGGTATACCCGTAAAAGACGCCGGCGGTTCAAACATTGCGAACTTAAATAACAAAGGTTCAGGAGACACTAGACGATGGGTTGGTACATTTAGCGACGCAGATGCAAAGGCAGTATTGCAAGGAGGAAAAAAAGAAATTACCCTAACCTATCAATGTGAAATTGATGGTGGTAATGGATGTCATTCGGATGCCATGCACGTAACAATTTATGACAATACAAATAAACAAATATTTAGTGATTTTGTATCGGGAGGATATAGACTAAAAAAATCAAACGGGCAGCGATTATTATTAAAAACAGATGAATGTGGTAGAGTCACTCAAGTTGCACCTAGAATTACAACTGACCCAGATTTAGAAAATAGAATAAAAAGAACTGTGAATAAGTGGGTTTATAACCCAAATGATGCCATCAATAGTCTTGCAAAAGTTTTAAGTTATGCAGATGATAATGGTAATATAGATTGGACTAAATTGTATGACCCAATAATTGATAAAAATAAAATCAAATATCAAAACGCATACGAACCAACCGTCGACCAATTTTTAAATACATATAGACAGAGTAAGTTAATAAAAGATAAGGATATTGGGGCAATAAAATTCGTTGCGGATAAACTTAAACGACAAAACTAATTAGAAATTAAGGATTTAAACTCGGGTACTCAACTGCAATCTTACCTTTTTTAAAATCTTTCATTGTCATTCTTTGTGCTTTTTTAATTGACCTATTCAACTTGTGTTGTGATGAACATGAAGTCAAAATAAACAAGAATAACACTAATAGTACTTTTTTCATTCTTTAAGATTTATAACACAAAGGTACATATATTTTTGGATATATCGAATTTTGTTTGTATTTTAGCAAATATTTATGAATATGAAAAAGATTATATTAACCGAAAATCAATACAAGATGATTGAAAATCAAGTAATTAAAGAATCTAACGGCTCTAGATTTGTGGAGACAATTAAGTTCGATGTGGAAGACTATGGTGTTAAATTTAAAGGCCAAGATATTGATTGGGTTGTTGCACCTGAGGTTAATATAACATTTGACATTGATTTGGATTATCGTAGATATGGTATTAAATCCGTTTCGGTATATAATTTCAGAGGTCCTGATTCAATTGAATTAGACATTACACCACAAACCGAAGATGGTGAAACGGAAACCGTCGTTCTTCCTTTACGTTGGGATGACGCCGAATTCGTACAAACCGAAGAAAGTGACCACATAAGTTATATTGGTGTGGATAATGAGGCGGTATTAAAATTAGCTAACGATGCAAACGGTAACATATTTGTTGAGTTTGTTTCATTTAGTATTAAAGAAATCTAATCCACTTTACATTTTTTCTTTTTTTTCTTATACTTATAATTGACCTTGTGGTTGAATCGGAAGTGTCCTTGTGGCATTTGAGTTGGAATTGATACCAACGAATTCGGGTTCAAATACAAAAAAATATAAGGAAATGAACAGAAGAATTTCAATCAACACGATTGGTAATGCTGTACCACAATCTTTTATCACTAAAAGTAAACAAAGATTAAAACAGCACACAGATACCGTTTATCTTAATAACGGTGACGAGTTCGAAATCGAACTTTTTAATCCAACACAAAATAAAGTTTTAGCAAAAATCGAGATGAATGGTAAATCCATTGGTAATGGTATCATACTTCGTCCTGGTGAACGCGTATTCCTCGAAAGGTATCTTGATGAGGCAAAGAAGTTTTTGTTCGAAACATACGTTGTAAATGGGAATAATGAGGAAGTTAAACAAGCAATCGCCAATAATGGTGATGTAGTTGTTAAATTCTACAATGAAGAGATTTTACCAACAAGAACGTTATATGGTAGTGGTACCACATTGACAATTAACAATCCCGTTTGGACCAATACTCCATATACCTATACAACACATAATACATTAGGTAATACTTCTTTTACTACGTCAAGTACCAATACATTCTACAACGCTTCGTTAACAAGTGGCACAAATGCGTTTACTACCAGTGGAACGGTATTAAGAAATAGTTCAAGGTCAATGGAGACAGGTAGAGTAGAAAAGGGTTCAAACTCTGACCAATCATTTACATATGATAATTCATCGTTTTATAATTACCCATCAACAACTAATTGGTGGAAAATTAAACCGCAATCAACAAAACCATTGGTTAGGGAAGATTTGGTTACTTACTGTACTGAGTGTGGTAGTAAGAGAAAAAAAGATACACATAAGTTCTGCCCGCACTGCGGAACTAAATTCTAATAATAAATTAATCACAAGGTCATAGAAAAGGGAACAATATTGTTCCCTTTTTTAATGGTATCTTTTTTTAATTGGTTCACTAAAAAATATTGAAAAGTCACCAACAACTTTTTCTTTTATTTCGTGAACTCTTTCAAAACATGAATGACATAAATTTACTTTGAAAGAATACAAGTTAAATTTGTCATCTAATACCTTGTAAGTTTCTTTAATCTTCGCAGGATTTTTACATCCCATACATTCACATACTTTTGTCATAAGCATAAAAAAACCTCGAATAGACGAGGTTTAATTTTTTGGATAGTACACATAAGCAGATTGTCTATATGTACCAAATTCTTTTAATGATTGTATTGTTCTATGCCAACCTTCTAATAAATGTAATCCGTTTGGAAATTGAACCGCAATTATAGGTTCATTTGATGGTCCTCCTTTCTTCTTAATTAATTCCAATTGTTTTGCGTGCCTTTCTTCATCATTAGGAACATCATATGGATTTTTTGAACCTCCATCTCTAGACAATATTTCATCTTGAGTGTTGGGTTCAAATTTATCTATATTAATATCTAACGTTTCTAATTTCCACTCACCAGGCCCGTATTCATGTAAAAATCCATCAACAAATACTTTAACAAGTTTCCTATATGAGTTTGGTGTGTCCTTCTCGCTATAGTCTTTTGTCCCTTTGTACAACCAATCCATAAGAACATATTCAGGCCATTCCTGTCCTGTCATTTGTCTTACCTTTTCTTTTACATAATTGAAATGAGGTCTACGTAATTCACTCATTTCAATATCTTCTTTAATTAAGACCTGTAGTTGTTTTTCGTTTATTATTAATTTCATTATATTATATTTTTCTTAAACGTTACCAAACTTTCAAATAATTGATAATTTGTAACATACGATGGAATGTTTTCTATTTTAACAGAACCTTTATATGTTTTACCAGTATCTTTATTACGGAAATCAACATTAACGGAACCATCTGCACAATTTATTTCTGTAGATTGTAAACTAAAATATACATGCTCGTTATCAATTGAATTTCTTCCGTTGAATAATTTTTCAAGAATGTCATGTAAATTTTTTCTATACTCTACACATTGTTGAGTTGCTTCTCCGTTTTCCATCAACGTTTCAAAATAATTATCTACCTTATCTTTTATCTTTTCATAACTAGCATAATCCATTTCGTAATCATATAGATATTCATACTCAGTCATTACATCATAATGATAAATGTAACCATCTAACATTTCGTTTAAGTCATCAACTTTTTCGATGTTCTTTGAAATTAGATATTGTACAAGTTGAGAAATGTTTACACTAACATCATAAGTTCTATATCGTTGGTCAAACTTAATATATTTTTCTATTTCATTTATCATATCTTGACAAGCTCCTTCGTAATTTCCCGAACTTAGTCTCGATGATTCGTCCAAGTATTCTTCTCTTATTGAATTATCTGATGCAAAATTATCTAAGAAGTTTCGTTTAAATGATTCTAAATTAAAAACACCTAATCTTGTTTTTAACTCTTCTCTATTTTCTTCATAATACTTTTCAAATATAGGTGTTAACTCCTCGTTCCAATCATCAACTCTATCTCTAAAATCATCATACACTCTTTCCCATGCATTTTGTTTATCCTGTTGGTAGTATGTAAAAACATTATCAACACTTTCAAGGTCCCCCTCGATATTTGTCATTTCAAATACAATGTATCCTCTATCAAAATATGGGTCTCTATCTAATTTCTCATTGTCAATTAATTGATTAATTGCGTTCTCATCTTCATTTAAAATTGCACTAACCAATTGATTATTTAATCCTTCGATTGAGATGGTACGTCTAATCAATTCAACAGAATCTTCCGTTGCCAAAATTGCAATTCTACTTAATTCTAAATCTTTTTGTTTCTTAACAGTTTCTTTAACTAAAGTAGGGAAGAAGTAGTTTTTAACTTCAGGATTTGCAGATAAGAATTCACCTGTCACAATTTGTCTATCGGCAGGGTCCATATATTGTTTTGATTGAAAATGAAATTGATACTTGTCGTTTTCATTTTCTTTATTAATCATGATATATAACGGACCTTGTTTGTTATATGTGTTAAAATAATTGTCCCTATCTTTATAATCGGGATTTAATGAATATGGTCCATATGTTGTGCACCATTGTGTATTCACACCTAAATAACATGCCGCTTTTTCACTCTTAGGATGAAATATATACCATTTGTCACCATTTAATAACGTGGAATAATCATCAGGACCTAAAGATTCAAGAATAACACTTAATTCTTTTTTATCCTGTGCCATATATCTTTTTACAAGATTATATAAATCACTAATACTACCGATTTTAGTTATATCAAAAGAAACACTATGTTTATAGATGTATGTTAGATATTCTTTGGCTTTCTCCAAATCCTCCATTTGAAGTCTTTTGTTTTTGTATAACAACAATAAAACCTTCGCATATTTACCAATTCTCTTAATGTCTTGTCCATTAACAATGGACATTGGGTCATTTGAAACTATTTTAACAAATACAGGGTATGCAATATCATTATAATACTTTTGGTATATCTCAGCCGGAGACGCCTCCATCAATAATTCCTCTAATAAAACTGAAAACTTCATATTACATATAAATACCCCACTATTAATATAAGGAGCAAAAAAATAACCCTTAGTTTCCTAAGGGTTACCCGTATCAATCATTTACTTATTTCATTATAATAATATTTCCATTCCGTTGTACTTCACAGCTTCAGATAAGATAGATAAACTATTGTTACCTTTGAAACCGTAATATCTTTCAAACATCTCAGATAAAAATCCTTTAATACCACCCCAGATTTTACCTGCCGTGTTACTTACTTTGTTTGCGATGTTTGCACCTGCTTGACCAACTTTTTGTAATCCTGTTTTAGCGGCATTTAATGCGTTAGTTGCCACGTTCTTCACGCCAGCAACTGCATTGTCAAATGCAACACCAATTTGACCTGAGATTGTGTCATATTGTTGTTTAATCCAACCTGTAAGTGCTCCTGCCCATTCTTTAACTTTAGTTGCTCCAATCAATATTGCTCCCCAAGTTTGAATACCGAATTGTTTAAATTGATTAACCATCCATTTAACAATTGCAATACCATTATCTTTAAGTGTGTTTAGTTGTTGAGCAACGAATTGAGCACCTTTTTCAATTGCAATACCACCAGCTTTCAATGTCGCCATTGCCGCGTTACCAATTGCTGTTGCTCCTGATACTACAGCCTTTCCTGATGCAGCCAAGAATTTAAGGATTGCATTACCAATTGCTGCACCTACTTTGTATACACCTTTACCGATTAAGAATACGGTAGCGGCACCATAGATAACAACGTTGAATAGTACGTTACCAATTTTAACTGCGATTTGTTTACCACCTTGTAGGATGTTATTGGCAGCGGTCTTAACGTTCTGAACGCCCTGATTAACTGCTTTATTAACAACTTGACGTGCATTTGCACCCATTTGTTGTCCTTGTTGTTGACCTTGTTGGAAGTTCTGACCAACAGCAAGTTGTTGTTCTTCGATTATTTTTTCGATGATTTTCTTTAATTCACCTTCTGTTAGTTTTACGATTTTTCCCATTTTTAATGTATTATATCCTAATAAATATTAGGCTTTATTGAAAGTTTATTTATGTTTAATAATTAATTCCCCCAGAACCTCAATTAGACCAACAATTTTTTGAAATTCCACTTGTTTCATGTTTTCTCCAGCATCACAAAGTTTATCCAAATGTTGTTTGAATTCTTTTTTTGCCTCATCCAAATCGAATTTTCCTTTGGATGCTTTTTCGTAATAAGGTAATTTAACTTGGAAGTGGTGGTAGGTTAACATAGATGGGCCACCTTTTTCTTTTGCACTATTAGCAATCTTAGTTGCTCCACCCAATCTCTTTTGAGCGAATTCTTGGAAGTTTTCTTCCTTCCCTTCGTTAATCAGTTCAAATAGTTTCATAAAAATAAATATCAACTAAATTGAACTTTTCAGATTTTCGCCCAGTATTTATTCTAGTACTAGAATCTAGAATACTAGTTCCAGTATAATCTAGTTCTTATTATACTAGTACCAGTATACTGGAGAAAAAAATCCCAACAATTATCTTCTTTTGGTTGTTCTTCGTTTCGGAGCGTTTCTTGTATGTGCTTTACGAGTACGAGTAACAATACCGCCTGACTTAGTTCTATAAGAATACTGAGTAGGTTTCACCACAACTGATTTTGCCATAATTAAAAAATTTCAACAAAGGTAAGGAATTATTTCGAATATACAAAAAAGGGATATGAGTAGCGAGTTCATATCCCAACGGGATAGTAACTAGTCCCGGTCCTAAGCAGGGTCTTCAAACCCTGGTTATCTTTACTTCTTAAGGTATTTCTTAAGGATTTCGTTGTTCTTTTTAATAAGTTCCATAGTTTTCACACCTGAACGTTTACTTCTCATTGCAACGGGTTTTTTCTTTTTGTTTGCCATAATATGTCTGTTTATGAAATAAATACCCCAACCCCGGTTCCGGCGTGTGAAACCCGGCGTACGAGGTTAATCTTTACTTGCGTCTGTATAAGTATCAAATTCATAATTTTTCTCATACTCAACAAATTTGTTCATCTGTTTTTTAATGTCTTCGATATTTTGTCTTAACTTTTCAATTTTCTCCTCTTTATCCTCACCCTGATAGTCGGACATACGATTATCCAAATAATCTTTATAAAAAGTTAAATTCTTTCTTAAACTCTTAAATCTATCGTTAGGGTTTAAAATGGTTTCACCTGAACCCATTTCTTTTAAACGAACAACTCCGTCGGGTCTCCATATACAACCTGAACTAATGTCCCAAGTATATAACCAATAGTATTTTTCATAGTTCTCTTCACGGAATAAACTTCTAAATCCCAATTCAGAATAAACGGGAATTTCAATACCTGAGTATTTCTCTGCAACCTTATTCCATTGTGGATACTTTTCTCTTATACCATTTATTTGTGGATGTCTTACAAATTCATCACAGAACTCATCCAACTTCTCTTTACTGTTAATGGAATAAACTTTGGATGGGTCTACATATACCTTATAGGTATGTGCAAGTCTATCTGCAAAACTCTTCATCTCAGTTTTAACGAAGTATATCCACTCATCACCAAACCCATACCAAAACCCTGCGGGTTTGGACAAGATATAACGAGCGGTGTGGTAGGCTCGCATTTTATCGGTGGTATCTATAACCCCTGTAACGGGTTCTTTGGAGATGTGTATACGTTCTTTACTACCTACACTTAGAATCTCATTTAATATGGGTTGTAATTTCATAATCTATAAGTATTTTACAATTTGTTGGTATTGATTAATTCTATGGTCTCATCATTCCGTGTTCTAATTTCCCAACCTTTTGGTAATTGTTTCTGTGAATATTTTAAATAGATATTAAACCTCTTATTGTCTCCTTTAAAGGTAATACAATGAACTTCATCAATAGACCCCAATAATTTAACGGCGGCATCCCTAATACAAGATATAACTGTAGATATTACTCTTAAAGAATCTCCACTGTTTGTTAATACCTCATACTTGGCATCTTCATCTTCACTATGTTCTGAACCCAAATCATAATATGTTACAGTAAACTCAGGACCATTATAATAAGGACTTTTCATATCTACACTGATATAGACACGAATTGTATCATAGTTCTTATTTACAAATTCATAATCAAGTCCCGCATCTCCTCCACGTTTTCTCATATCTATTAGAGTGAAAGGATATGGCTTTGTTGTCTCCCCGATTTCTTTCAATATCGTCATTAATTTCATACTATATAAATATAAACAAAAAACCCTCCTAACGGAGGGTTTCTATTATTTTATATTAATGATATACTTCGGGAGACTATCCTACCGGTTGTAGATTTAATTGTGATATAGACGTACCTAATATTGTGGTAGTTTTTTGAGGTGATGGGTTAGCAACCGTTATTCCGTGCTGATTACCAAAACTTACACTAATCTCATTAAGTCCTACAAATTTAAGATTGTTAAATTTAACATCTAAAAAAATAAGACCCTTTTGACCTACAGGGTATTTTGGACTACTTGAATTATTAACTTTTATGTTGAAAATAAAACTACAACTTGGGATTTGTGCAATATTCTCAATGTTATCATATATGTGTTGTCTGCCATTGTAACCTAAAATATCCGCCAATAACAAACCACCACTCTCTCCTAATATGGGGATTTGTGCTGTTTTACCTTTTATAATACTTGCAAGTTTCAGTCCATATTGGTCTAATGCTTTTTTTGTTAAAGGATAACCTTGATTACCATACTTGGTAATCATTTGATTATTTGACTGTTCATTTAATGGTTGTTTATATCCGTATGAGGAATGTTGATTGAGAATATCTTCTCTCTCAGATTCTGTAAGGTTAAAATTCTTATACATTGTTTAAATCTTTTCTATATAAATATAATTTAAGAATAAAAAACCCTCCGTTAGGAGGGTTTCTATTATTTAAAAAGTTGAGGTAATACTTGTGGATTAGCGTAGCTTCTATTTAATGGAGTACTGGTGACATTTATTCTTTCAGTACCAGTCAATGGTTTACCTCCTTGTTGATTAACCTTCTGTGCGGCCAATACCTCACCAACCATTATTTTAAAATTTTTAAAATAAACATCTAATCTCATTCCATTCAACTTACTTTGTGGATTACTAATAATCACCACAGGTTGTTTAGTTTTTGGGTCGATAACTTTTTTAACAAATTTTAATGTATTGGCAATTGATAAAATTCTATCGTTAAATTGTTTGATACTTGCATCAGACGTAAATGTATCGGCAACTTTGTCTATACCACTTTTTACTGTGGAAGCAATAGTATTCATGAAACCTTGTTCATTCATATCGTTCATTCTTTCAGCCTTATCCTGAGCGTCGTAGTGATGGTCGTTATAACTTCCACCTTTCTTCCAAAACGCGGCATCTTTAAACATGGTACCAGCAAGTGCGGTAACACCAAGTGCGGCAGCCACACCACCACCGATAAACATTGCGGCAGGTACAGTTGCTAACATTGCAACCGGTCCCACGTATCCAACAATCTTATGTAGAATTCTTCTTGCTTCAAACTCATCATCTCCCATACCTACATCATCACCTTCAGCCATTTCCTCTTGTTTCTCTTTAGCCACCTCATGTTTTACTGTATGTAAAAATGCCTCAGGATTATTCTGAACGAAATTAGCTAATACCTCTTGTTCTTCAGGTGATAATTGTTGAACAGCTTCTTGTGCTTTCATCACCAATTCATTATCACCACCTTCCTGTGGAACCTCTTCTTGAGGTGTTTCCATTTCGGCTTCTTGTTCGGTTAGGTTCATCATTCCCTTAATACGGGATATTTGTTCTTCTAAAGTTTGTTTTTTCATATTAGAATTTTTTATTTATACTTAATTTTATTATCACCCCTAAACATTGCATCTCTCTTTAATGCAAGGTACTTTTCCAAAGAAATATCTGTTGGTTTAATTGGGTTATAAGGTTCTATGGGTTCACCTGTATACTTAGGTGGTTCTGGAGGTTCTACACTATGACCGTAATCTCTTTTATTACGTAAATAATCCTTTATTTTTTCTTTATAAAGAAGGTCGTTATCATCACTATTACTATATTCAGGTGAATAATAATCACCAATACCATAATTAATGTCCAATTTCATCTTGTCCTTTAATTGTTTTTGTTTCAATTTTGGACTGAAGTCATCTTGGTAATCATCAGTGTCATCATAATCCAATGGGTATTCCTCCGTATCGAATTCATCATCATTAAAATCATCGAACGATTCGTCCATAACTTTTTCTATGATATTCTTAATACGTGAAATCTCTTCATTTAAACTCTGCTTCTTCATTGTATATAAATACAAAAATTTCCGGAAAATTTTTAAATCACTTTTAGGGGAAAAGTCGGTTTTTCCGATTTTTTTCTGGAAAAATTTCTCTCACGGCATTGTCCCCCCTATTAGAATGGTCAAAATACCCTTATATAAGGGGGGATACGGGAGGGGGGAGGGGGTATATACGGGGTAGGTAGGGTATAGGGGTGCCCAATAACATTTCCACCTTCCCTGACGGGTTCACCAACTATGTTTGCCCAATACCAAAATAAATTTGGTATAATCAAATACCCTTTATATATTTGTATTGTCAATGAGGGAAGAAATAGAGTAAAAAAAACTTTCCGATTGGGCAAAACAAAATTTGGTGGTTTCATATAAACTTTATACTTTTACAATATCAAATTAAAAAACAACAATTATGAACAAGAATGTAATCAAAACAACTGAAAACGAAGTGTTAAGAATGTTAATGAATTTAGAAAAACCTACTTTTACTAACATTAAAAGTCGTACCAAAGTAAGAATGAACAAAACAGGTAACCCTTATTACGAGGGGGTTTGGAAAACAACAGAGGGTAACTACTTTATCGGTGGGGACTACGAGAAAATGGTAAACAACCAAATCAAGAAAGAAGATTTAGAGGGTATCGACTTTAAAAGTCAAGAATGTAAAGTGGGTAACCATGTTAGTAAGTGTATCTTATATAACGAGAAGTTAGACACACACTACTTACAACACTATGTATTTAGAGAAATTCCTTTGAAATCTACCTACGAGTTTGAGGGTAATGAAATCGAAAGACAATTATTCCAAAGTTACGAGGTTAAGAAATCGGAAAACAAATCTCAACCACAAGAAAGAAAGATTTTCCCTCCGAGTTTCAAAATGAGTTCGATATTGGAAATTAGTTTGAACGGAAATAGATATGTTATCGAAAGATAACATATCATTAGGATAACTGAAATCCCTACCAAATTATTGGTGGGGATTTTTTGTTTTGGGCAAAAATAAAAATCTCCGAACCTTCGTCCATCGGGAATGTTATTGGGCAGGTTCCGTATTACATTAGAGGTAATGGTACTTGCTCAATAACATTTTTTTTTCGTCTTCCTGAGATGGTTATGATTTTTGCCCAATGTGAAAATAAATTTGGTAGTATCAAAATATAATTTGTATATTTGTATCGTTAAATTAATTACTAACTAATACTATTAACTATGTTACAAGATTTCGTATTACAATTACAAGAATTATTCGGTCGTATGGACTTAATCGAGAAAGTCTTATTTTGTTTTTGGGGTGGATGTGTGGTAGGGTTTTACTTGACATTCTTAAAAATTATCGGTATGGTTATTATCGATACATTTAAGAAAATTCGTAGTATTACACAACCTACTAAAACTATCTAATATGTTTTGGACTAAAACAAAAGACACACATTTAATCGGTAAAAGAATAAGGATGATTTATATGGATGACCCTTATCCAATACAACCGAACGAAATGGGTACTATCATTGGTATAGATGATATCAATAGTTACCAAGTGAAGTGGGATAATGGTAGGACTTTATATGTCTTACCCGAAGATGAATTTGAAATTATAGACCCCGAGTAATCGGGGTTTTTTTATACCACGAAGTTTCAGTGTAAGGTTACATCCGTATCCGAATGTTATTGGGCAGAATTAAATTTGGTAATGTCATATACATATATTACCTTTATACTCTAATCAAATAACACACTACTATGATGAAAGTAATTGATTGTAGAATTACCGAACAACCAAAATCATTGTTCGACCCAATACCACAAGTGTATGTAACTTGGGAAAATGGTGTAGAAGAATTTTTATTCGACTACTACCCCGATGAAATTAGTTTCACCCCGAATGAATTTATTGGATTGACCTTATCACAATGTTATCATCTTAAATTCAACAAAGACAAACATTTTTTAACAAGTTAAAATAGAAAACCTACTTCGGTAGGTTTTTTTTATGTCAAGAAAAATTCGTCGGAGAAATCCCATCCGAGAAGTTATTGGGCATTTGCGGAATAACATTTTTCACCCCGACAGGTATGATGGTCTTGATTTTGCCGAATATGAAAATAAATTTGGTGGTTTAAAATATAACTTTTATATTTGTATTCTAAATTAATAACCACATGAAACACATTTTGAAATTTATCTTACAGACTATTATAGTCGTATTCGTATTCACCCCTTTCTTTATTCTCCGTTTTATATGGACTTTTAAATGGAGTGATAAAATTGGTAATTCAACGGGTGAAGATAGAATGTATCGTTTGTATGGTAGGTCTTACAAAAGTTTAATCAGAAAATTCTAAAAGTATGGAAAAGAAAATTAAAGTTAAATCAAGTTACATACCAAAAGAACGACCTTCGTTCAATGAATGGTGTGTGAAGTTTGATGTTGGTAGGTTTGTTCAACAACCCCCACAATTAAAAGATTATTATTACAATCCTATCGTAATGACAAAGACATACAAGTATTCGTTACGAGAAATGATTAGTTCGATTTTTCATTAACAAGTTCCCCCACTTGTTAGTCCCTATCAGAAATGGTAGGGATTTTTTTTGTCCAACGGAGATTGTGAATCTGTTAATCCAAAATGTTATTGAGCAATTGCAGAATAACTTTCTTTCACCCGTGAGTCCGTCTCGACTAACTTTTGCCCAATATGAAAATAAATTTGGTATAATCAAATATCCGTTATATATTTGTATCGTTAAATTAATCACACACAAAAAAACTATTGTTATGACAAAAGGAATTTTTATCGATGTTGAAAATCGTAAGATTGAAGAAGTATTGTTGGACACTACGAATGTACCTCAATACAAAGTAATTCAAAATTTGGTAGGTGGTAATATGGAATACTTACCTACACAAATTAAAGGTAACGACTTAATCATAAACGAAGAAGGTCGTTATATGTTCGAGAAAGGTTTTGTTATCGAAGGGTGGAATGACAAATTGTACGGAAGTGGTTTGTTGTTAGGTTTCGATGAGAACACAGGTAACAATATTGATACTACTTTATCAGTAGAAGAAGTTAGTGAAATGGTATTGTTCGTTGAAGTTCGAATTGGTGAAGGAGAGTTTATTGAAGTTAGTTCATGGTAAGTTCATAGTTGTTAATTAATAAAAGTCCCGACCGATTGGTTGGGATTTTTTTTTGACCACAGACCATCTTGGTTCAGGAAGACTGGTGAAATATTATTGGGCAAAAGTAAATTTGGAAGTGAACAATATAATTTTTATATTCACGTATTATTTACTAAACCATCAAAAAATGACTGATGTATCAATCAAATCAAAAAAGTTTGACTTCAAAGGAAATGGAGTTAAAGGAAAGATTGTATTGACTGACGGAACAATTACTTACTTTGAAATTGATGAGTGTGGTGATGTTACACAAGAAGGTAATACAAACCAAGATGTAACTAACCCTATCATTTATGGATTGGTAGAAATGTTAATGAGTTCTGAATGAACATTACAACCCCAAAGAAATTAAACCCTACGAATTTTCGTGGGGTTTTTTTGTATTACGAAAACCTGATTTGCTTCGGCCTGGTGCATCATGTTATTGAGCAATTGCGGAATAACATTTGTCGGCGCAGCTCAAGGACCTGGATGGAATTGCTCAATAAGTTTCGCCACAGGCCTGTGCGTCGGAGGTTCGTGAAATAAATTGCCCAATGTGAAAATAAATTTGGTAGTTTAAAATATACCTTTTATATTTGTGTATTGAAATTAATTAAACAATAAAAGAAAAAGATTATGTTATTAAAATTAACCTATTACGGAAGTACAAGACCTACATTAGTAAATGTGAACAATGTAGAAAGTATCTATCAAGTTTATGACAAAGTTGGTCGTAGATATTCTACCAAGATTTGTTTTAAGGGAAGTGAAAGTTTCATAAATGTCGAAGAAGACTTACAAACAATTATGAAGTTGGAACAAGATAGTATTAGTGGTGTGTTTCAAGATACCGATTGGGAAACTCCTACTATTGAAGAAAGAATGGAACAATCGTTTGAACAACAAACTTTTCAACCAAGACCTCAAAGACCAAGATATGATAATCGTTCGTATGGTGGTCGTGAAAGAAATTTTAATTCGTACAATTCGTATAACCAAAACAATTACTAAAATGAAAGAGATAATCAATACATTCAAAGAAGTATATCGTGAAGATAAGAAAACCTTTTGGTCAGAAATAATTGGTAGTGTAGTTATCTTCGGTTTTATCATATTCGTTTATTGGTTCGTAGGAACATTTTGTTACGATATGTAATATTAATTGTGGTAGTAGTTTAACAAGACCTCACTCGAAAGAGTGGGGTTTTTTTATTCTCCGAAGTTTCAGTGTGACGGTCGTCCGTATCCGAATGTTATTGGGCAGGTCGTATTACAGATGTGAACAGGAATTAAAAAACATCTTATTGAGCAAAGAAACAAAAGAAATAATTTGGTGGTTTCAAATATACCTTTTATATTTGTATCCTAAATTAAAATACCATGACACATTTTGAAAAAGTTAAGAAGGAATTGACCAAGTACGAAATTAATTGGGAATTGGGAAGTCAAACGGGTTGGAATGAAAACTCGTTAATCTTTGAGGGTGGTGATTGTAAAATTTTGGTTTATGTTAAAGAAGATGAAAAGGGTAAGTTGTTTTTAGATTACTACGATTTGTTTGTGGAAGGTGATTACTCTCCTATCTTTGATGAAGAGGTTGAGGAAACTCACACAAGTCATAGAAATTGTAAGAGGTCGGTTATCAGTATGTTGAAAGATTTGGATATGTGGTAGGTCGACATCTTATTCTGCAAAAGAAGTAAAAAAATAACTACACAAAAATTTGGTAGTTTCAAATATAAGTTTTATATTTGTATTGTTAAAAAATTAATACTCACACAAAAATTCATTAAAATGAAAAAAGTACAAATTTTCTATTCGGTTTTAATCTATTTGTTTTTGGTTTTAACATTTACAATTTTCTTAAATGTTATTAGTGGTGTTACTCCACAAAATCCTTTATTACCTACTTGGGGTGTAATTGTATTTTGGGTTTACACTTTGACATTGTGGTATGTACCTTACAAGTATTTTACCGACAAGAACAAAAAAGATATCAGTACATTCGGAATTAAAAAGGGGAAACCCCAAACTTTCTAAGTCATAGTTGTTATTTTAGAAACCCTCATCAGAAATGGTGGGGGTTTTTTGTTTTCTGTCCACAGACATCTCCTCAGGATGCACGGGGGAATGTTATTGAGCAATTGGTTTTAGTATGTGGATAAACTATATACATACCATTAGTTATCAACACTTACGATGCCCAATAACTTCTGACCGTGCGCTGTTCCTCCTCAGGAAAAATAATTCAAAAATAGTTGGTCAAAAATTTGGATATGTCAATTATATTGTTTTACTTTGTACTCAATTAAAAAATGTATTACATATGGAAGAAAAACAAATTGACGACGAAATAATTGATGAAGTCAAACGAGTAATCAATTATCAAACAAACATTGGTTGGGGTATCTCAATCGTGGTAGGTATTACATTGTTCATATTAAATCACTACAAAATTATTTAGAATGGAAAAGAATGAAATCATTGAAGACTTTATTAAGTTGTCCGAGAAAAGTGCGATTAAGTTTTTGAAAGAAGAAGAAAACATTAGTCCTTTCTTAACAATATTAACGAGAGAAGATGAAGATGTGTTAGGTCATCATCACATACCAATACCCCCAATGTTTATGGAAGGGGAAAGTGGTAAAGACTTTGTAAGACACATATTAATCAAAGGGTTAAAAGAAAAGTTAAAAGAAGAAGGTAAAGAAATACTTTGTGTAAATTGGGTTAGTGAGGGTTGGATGTATGTCGGAAAAAAAGGGGAAGACAATATGGAAAACTATCGTGAGTTACCAAGAAAAGAAGTATTGTTAATGACCTTTGATAGTGAAGACCAACAAATAATTTCTACCTACGAAATAAAACGAAGTGGTTGGAAAGTTGGAAAGAAAGGTTTAGATAATGGAGTTGAGTTAATTCCAATAGATAAAGAATTAAAAGGTACAAGTCGTGGTGGAAGATTTGGTAACTTATTTGAGGATTAGTATGTAGTGTGGTTTTTTAATTTGACGATTGGGTAATCAGAAATGGTTACCCTTTTTTTATGTCCAAGAATTCTCAAGCCCGGGCCACCGAGACAAGTTATTGAGCAATTGCTTCCAGGTCCTTGAGCTGCGCTGTGACAAGTTATTGAGCAAATGCCCAATAACATTTTTCAGGGCCCCTGTGAGTCGTTTCTGAGAAAAATTGCCCAATACGAAAATAAATTTGGTAGTATCAAAATATAAGTTGTATATTTGTATTCAATTAAAAACACACTATATGAAAAAGTACGAATTAAAAATCGAACAAGACAACGACCCAATGAACCCAAGAACCGAGTGGGATAACATTACAACAATGTTATGTTTCCATAAAAGGTACGACTTAGGTGACAAGAACCCTTACAAGTCAAGTGACTTTGATAGTTGGGAAGAAATGAAACAACAAATTGAACAAGACCACAAAGTTTTAATGATAAAACCTTTGTATCTTTACGACCATAGTGGTATAACCATTAGTACAAGTTCGTTCAGTTGTCAGTGGGATAGTGGTCAAGTTGGTTGGGTATTTATCGATGAAAAAAAGTTACAATATATTACGGGTGATAGTAGTGGTCACAATGAAACTAATTTAGAAGAAATAATCGATAGTGATGTTAAAACCTACGACCAATATATAACGGGTGAAGTTTATCGATACGAATTGTACGAAATTGAAACTTGTAGTTTAGGTTGTGAACACAAGACAATGATTGAAAGTTGTGGAAGTTATTATAGTGAAGAAGAATGTGAAAGTGAAGGTAACTCCGTAATGAAAGATTATGTAGATAGTGAAGTTGTTATGTAGAAATACATAGGTTGAGAAAAGGTGAAGGGGTATCAGAAATGATACCCTTTTTTATTTTGACAAGGTTGTCAAAACAGAAATCCTGGTCACCATGTTATTGGGCAGAAATAAATTTGGTAGTCTCAAATAAAATGATTATATTGTTTTACCTGCCCAATAACTTTTTCCCGTCCCGACAGGTGAAAAAATTTAATTTGCCCAATAGTAAAATAAATTTGGTAGTTTCATATAAAGGTTATACATTTGTATTCAATTAATAACAATAATATGATAGAACAAACAATGTCAGTAGATTACAATACCTTAGTAGGTATTATATCTCAAATCGTAAAAGGTGACTTCGTTTATGTGGACTACACTTCGTTAGTTCAAATGAACAAAGGGGGTCGTCAAGGGTTGAACACTTATTATGGTAAAGTGTTTAAGAATGTCAAGTCGAATGTTAGACCTTTAACTGATTATGTTAAAAGGGTAAACAACAATCGTATCAAAGAAGAAAATGATACCGAGTTTGTTGGTGGTAAGAACAAAGTAGGGGAATACTTTTCTCCGTGTGTATCGTTCAATGAAAAGTTGAACAAACATTACTTCAAGTTCGAATTCTTTGAAGGAGTAAAAGTTAAAGTTGAGTACACCTACAATGGTGACCCAATCGAAAGACAATTGTTCGAGAGTTATATGATTACGAGGTCAACACCTACTAATCAAGAGTTGGATAAGACAATCAATGTAAGTCAGTTGTACATTGGGAATATCAACGAAATAACAATCAACAAGACAAAGTACAAGTTGATTAAGTAATACAAAGGGGAACGAAAGTTCCCTTTTTTTTTGTCCAAAAAGGTTTGTACCTCGTCGGGTTTGTATGTTATTGAGCAAAAGTAGATTTGGTAGTTTAAAATATAACATTTATATTTGTATCCTAAATTAATTACTATGTTAGTACCAAAAACCACAATTAAGGAATTTCCAATGAAGTGTTTCCGTATCGAGTTAATGGATGAAAAAATGTATGACATATTCATACACGACATCTATGACATATCAAGTATCGTAATGATAACTGATTTCAACGGAGATATGATACCCTACGAACAATGGGATTATATTGGTGAGATTTTGAAGTCACATTTGGAAGAAGAAGTTTATTAAATGAAAGGGAGTGTAGTAATACACTCCTTTTTTATTTAACAAAAATGTTAAGTATTTTGACAAGGTTGTCAAAAATGTTAAGTTTCGTCCATGTTATTGGGCAAAAGGAATAAAAAAATAACTACATAAAAATTTGGTAGTCTCGAATATACCTTTTATATTTGTGTATTGAAATTAATCAACTAAAAAATTTAAGATGAAAAATCAAGAACAAGTCCAAGAAGTTATCAATGATGTTATCAATGAAAAGATTACCCAAATGGTAGAAGAAATGTCCACAAACGAGTTTATCGATATGATGTGTGACAAAATCTACACCGAGAAAGGAATTGAGTACACCGACGACCAAAGAGACGAAATTGGTGAAATGATTGGGAATAAGATGTTTCCCTTAATTCACAAAATTTCGGAATACTTTTTAGGTCAAGAGATACCGATAAAATAAAAAGAACTAACCCTACGAAAGTAGGGTTTTTTTTTTGTCAAGAAAATTTCTTCGGAGAAATCCCATCAGACATGTTATTCGGCAATTGCTCAATAACATTTTTACCTTCACGGGTTCACCAACAATTATGTTTGCCCAATACCAAAATAAATTTGTGTATGTCGTTTATATTGTTTTACTTTGTATTGTTAAATTAATCAACTAAAAATTACTACAATGATTAAATCAGAAAAAAGACAATTATGGTATCGTGAACCATTAACCTACACTATCGACGGGGAAGACTTCGATGGTTGGTTCCATTGTTTCGTTCGTTTTATGGAAGAGGGTGAGACCTTCGATGACATTGACGAAGAACACGAGTACGACGAATTAATCGGGGGTTCGATAGTTCCTTCGGTGGTAGATGAAAACTACGAAGAGGTGGAAGACTACGACGATGTAGACCACTCGGGAGAGTTCGAATTCTTTATCGGAGACGAAAACGGAAAACCTACGGGAGACATCAGTTAAATCATTGGGGGAAGAAATTCCCCCACTAAAACAAATTATATGGAGTATAAAATCATATCAACGAGTAGTACACAAGAATTGACTACCAAAATAAATAGATTAATAAGTGAAGGTTGGGAACCGATTGGTTCACATCAAGTTGTGGTAGTACACGACCAAAATAGATATCGTGGTACACAACATGTGGATACCACACACGAAATGGAGTATTCACAAACGATGGTATTACATAATAGTAAAACTATCAATGTTGATATCTCATACTATCATCCTGACGACAATGAGAATGAAAAAGTGTATGACGAGGAAGGTATGAGAGAAGAGTTCGAATATAAGTTGGATTGTTTGATAAGGGATAGTGGATTATAGGTTGTACTCATAGTTGTTAAAGAGGTAGGAATTTTTCCTACCTTTTTTTTTGTCCAACGGAGATTGTGAATCTGTTAATCCGAAATGTTATTGAGCAAAAACAGAAAAAAAATAACTACCTAAAAATTTGGTGGTTTCATATACTTGTATTACCTTTATATCCTAATCAAATAACACTAACAATGAGTATCAAATCAATCGAAGAAAAAGTAAGTTCAATCGAAATCGATTTAACGGGACCAGATGGTAATGTATTTTACTTAATCGGTCAGGGTAGAAATTTCTGTAAACAATTAGGTTTAGACACAAGTGAGTTCACTACCCGTATGACAAGTGGAGATTACGAAAATGCCGTGAATGTATTTGAAGAATACTTTGGGGACTTTGTAACCTTATATCGTTAATTGTATGAAAACATTCATAGTAATTTCGTTATTAATAATCGGGATGATTGTTGTAACATTTGTTATGATTGGCATTTTAGTTAAAATTTTAATAAAAAAATATAGAAATGGAGAAAGAATTGAAGACTTATAGTTTTTATGTTGATACAAAAGTTACTACTTGGTATCGTACACATTTTGAAGTTGAGGCTAATTCATTAGAAGAGGCTAATCTTAAATCGATTGAATTCGTAAAGGATGATGAACACTCGGGAATTTCATGGGAACATATTGACGAAACCATTGAGGTAATGTCTGTCGAAGAAAATGATGGTCAATCAACCGAAGAATTGTATGACGAGAAAGGTGATATGATTTGGGATAATACTAAAACTAAATAATATGAGTGAAAACAAAATTGATTTATCAAACATTGGGTCAAGAGACTTGATGATGGAATTAAAATCTCGTGGATATTATACAGATTTAATCTTTGGCATTGGGGATATTGATTTCCAATTAGAAAGTATTAACGATGGTAGAGATGAAGAAGACCAAATCGTTTTAACGGAAGATGATAAAAAAGATATACTTGATTTGTGTTTCAACACAGATTGGTACTCCGAAAGAATGAATGATGATATATCAGACCATATTATAGATAACTATGAAAAATAGTTGACATTGTCATACACTTTATGTATATTTTAATAGTGTTCATAATTGTGTTTGGTAGTAAGTTTAGAAAGGGGTTGTCGTATGACAACCCTTTTTTTATGTCCAAGAATTTTCCTGAGTCGCGCATGGTGAAATGTTATTGAGCAATTCCTTCCAGGTCCAGCACAGCAGACAGTAAAAGTTATTCGGCAAAAGTTACCGCAAAAAAACTTATCAAAATATTTGGTTTATAAAAAATCCCGCCGTAGATTTGTTACTCATTAAAACCTACATCATATGTCACAAGAAATGAATTCCATCTTACAACAAGCTGGATTAAATTGGAAAGTAAATCAGGAAGCTATCCAAACCGTTAGCGGAATTGAAATTCCTGAAAAAATTGCCTTGGTCCGTGAAGACACTCAAAAATGTTTGGGCATTCATACGGACAATTATGTTCCTTATCAAAATGAGGAATTATTGGAATTGTTATTTAAGATATCTCAACAAACGGGATTGAGTTTACATTCTGGTGGTTCATTCAAAGAAGGGGCTCGTGTGTGGTTTCAATTAAAGTCACAAGATATGAGATTACACAATGATGTAATTGAAGG